>Ga0180436_10000041_pt1 | contig 128378 bp, 116 predicted proteins | sample SS_ome_2_FD_132434 | JGI IMG/M metagenome (GOLD analysis project Ga0180436, IMG submission 132434) | Hypersaline lake sediment archaeal communities from the Salton Sea, California, USA - SS_3_S_2 metaG | ecosystem: Environmental > Aquatic > Non-marine Saline and Alkaline > Hypersaline >...
CGACAAGCTCTTCGTCGACAGGCTGCGTGGTGCTGCCCGGGTCGTCGGCCGATTTAGGGGCCTGGCCGGCGGGCATGGGGCGCAGGGTTGGGTGCGGCCGGGGCAATGGGCGATGGTACCCGCTTCCTCATCATTTCCGGCCTGTCGGGCGCCGGCAAGACGGTCGCGCTGCACGCGCTGGAAGACGCCGGGTACTACTGCGTAGACAACCTGCCGGTCGGCATCCTGCCGATGTTCGCGAGCTACCTTGCCGAGCACGACCTGCCACACTTCGAACACGTGGCAGTCGGCATCGACGCGCGCAACCATCCCGAGGCCATCGCCGAGCTGCCGGCCACGATTGACGCCTTGCGCATCCAGGGCATCAAGGCCGAACTGGTCTTCATCGACGCCAGCGACGACACCCTGCTGCAACGGTTCAGCGAGACGCGGCGCAAGCACCCGCTGTCGTCCGACGTCTTCTCGCTGGCCGAAGCGATCGAGCGCGAACGTGCACTGCTCGACCGCATCGCCCTGCGTGCGGACATGCGCCTGGACACCACACGCAGCAACGTCCACCAGCTACGCACCAGCATCCGCGAACTGGTGACGGGAAGACAGGCCGGGACGCTGGCCCTGCAGTTCCGCTCGTTCGGCTTCAAGCGCGGCGTGCCGAGCGATGCCGACTTCGTGTTCGACGTCCGCTGCCTGCCCAATCCCCACTGGGAGCTCGGCCTGCGCGCGCTGACCGGCCGCGACGAAGCGGTGCGTACCTACCTGGAAAGCATGCCCACGGTGGTCGAGATGGCGACCGACATCGAGCAATTCCTGGAGCGCTGGATCTCGCGCTTCGAGGACGTCAACCGCAGCTACCTGACCATCGCTTTCGGCTGTACCGGGGGCCGCCATCGCTCCGTTTACATGGCAGAGCGTCTGGCGCAGTATTTCGCGGCCAAGGACAAGAAAGCCGTAATCAGCCATCGCGATATCTGAGCGGGCCGCGGCCTGCGTGGCGGGGAGAGCAGCGCCGATGCCGGCGAGCAACGTGATCATCATCAATCGTCTCGGCCTGCACGCCCGGGCGGCAGCGAAGTTCGTGCAGACGGCTGCGCGCTTCGCAAGCAGCGTCTCCGTCACGCGCGACGACAAGTCAGTCAACGGCAAGAGCATCATGGGCGTGATGACACTGGCCGCGGCGCAGGGCTGCGAACTCGTCATCACGACCGAGGGCGAGGATGCCGATGCCGCGCTGAGTGCGCTCGTCGATCTCGTCGCCGACAAGTTCGGAGAGTCGGCGTGACCTTCACGCTGCACGGCGTCGCCGTTTCGCGGGGCATCGCGATCGGCCGCGTGCACGTCGTCGAACGCAACCAGCTCGAGATCGACGAAATCACGCTCGCGCCGCACGAAGTAGAATCCGAGGTCGAACGGCTCGGCAATGCCGTGACCCGTGCACGGCATCACCTGCGCGAGATTCGCGACAACATTCCGAGCGGCACGCCGAACGAGATCGCGGCCTTCATCGATACGCACCTGCTGATGCTCGACGATGCCTCCTTCAACGAGGAACCCGCGCGTCTCATACGACAGCACCTGTGCAACGCCGAATGGGCAGTCAAGCTGCAGCGCGACAAGCTCGTCGCTGTATTCGACGAAATGGATGACGCCTACCTGCGTACGCGCCGGGATGACGTCGACCACGTCATCGATCGCATCATACGCAACCTGCAGCGTCATAAACCGCTGCGCCACGAGGTCCCCGATCGCAAGCTGCAGGGCATGATCGTGGTTGCCCGCGACCTCTCGCCCGCCGATCTGGTGCTGCTGCAACACCACGGCGTGGCCGGCATCATCACCGAGTACGGCGGCCCCACTTCGCACATGTCGATCCTGGCACGCAGCCTCGGTATTCCAGGCATCGTTGGCCTGCACCATGCGCGCCGCTACGTGACCGAGGACGAGACCATCATCCTCGACGGCGACGACGGCATCGTCATCGGTAGCGCCAACGAGCGCATCCTCGCCGAGTACCGCCAGCGCCAGGCCGAACGCAACCGCTACGTGGCCGGCCTGCAGGTATTGCGCGAAGCACCCGCAGTGACCCTCGACGGCATCGCCATCACGCTGCAGGCCAACGTCGAGCTTGCCAGCGATTTCGAGAACGTGCGCGCCGTGGGCGCGAGCGGCGTGGGACTGTACCGCACCGAGTTCCTGTTCATGAACCACGCCGACGTGCCGGACGAAGACGAGCACTTCAACACCTACCTGCAGATGGTCTCGGCGCTGGACGGCGCGCCGCTGACCATCCGCACGGCCGATCTCGGCGCGGACAAGCCGCTCAGGCCGGCCGACGAGACGGACCAGCAGGCCGCCAACCCGGCGCTCGGACTGCGCGCGGTGCGCCTGTGCCTGCGCGAGCCTTCGCTGTTCTGGCCACAGCTGCGCGCCATCATCCGGGTCTCGGCTTTCGGGCCGGTGCGCATGATGATCCCGATGCTGTCCAACATCGACGAAGTACGCCAGGTGCTCGACATCGTCCGCACGATCCGCAACGAATTCACGAGCCGCGGGATCGCGTTCGATCCGCACATGGCCATCGGTGGCATGATCGAAGTGCCGGCAGCGGCGATCAGCGCAGACCTGTTCGCCGCCGAACTCGATTTCCTCTCCATCGGCACCAACGACCTGATCCAGTACACGCTCGCCATCGACCGCGTGAACGACGAAGTCAACTACCTCTACGACCCGTTCCACCCTGGCGTGCTGCGGCTGATCGCGACGACTCTGGATGCCGGCACGCGGGCCGGTATCCCGGTCGCGATGTGCGGCGAGATGGCGGGCGACCGCGCCTATACCCGGCTCCTGGTCGGGCTCGGCCTGACCGAGTTCAGCGTGCACCCGGCCGCGCTGCTCGAGATCAAGCACATCATCAACAACACCACGGCGGAGAGCGCGCGCGCCATCGCGCGCGAACTGCTCGACGTCGGCGATGGCGCCAGGCGCCGGGCGCTGCTCGAACAGCTCAACGCGCACGACGCCTGACGGGCCAGGCCATCGCGGCGGTGCGCCGACGCCAATTTGAAGCCTGCTAAACTGCTCTGGCCGATCGCGCACCGCGATCGAGACGCCGGCCCCTCATGCACTGAAGCGACCGATGGCAGAGCAGATCATTCGCACGCAGGAGTTCGTTCAGGCTATCCAGGAGGCGCTGGAGGCGAACGAGATCCGCCGCGTGCGCGAGTTCCTCGCCGAGCTCGAACCCTACGAGATCAGCGATCTGCTGGAATCCCTGCCGGCGCCGGTGCGCGCAGAGCTGTGGGTCCACATCGACTCCGCCATCGAAGGCGAAGTGCTCTCGCACGCGACGACTGCCGTGCGCAACAGCCTGCTCGAGCAGATGGAGCCGGCGCAGGTCGCCGAGGCGACCAGCGGACTCGATTCCGACGACGTCGCGGACATTCTGCAGGACCTCCCGGAGGACGTTGCCGACGAGATCCTGCTCTCGATGGACGAGCAGAATCGCCAGCGCATCGCCACCGTCCTCACTTACCCCTACGATACCGCCGGCGGCCTGATGAACGTCGACGCCGTGTCGGTGCGCTCCGACGTCTCCGTGGACGTGGTCCTGCGCTACCTGCGACGCCTGCAGCGCATGCCGGACAACACCGACCAGTTCATGGTCGTCGACCGCAGTAACACGTTCCTCGGCACCCTGCGTCTCATGGCCCTGGTCATGGCGACGCCCGACACCGCGGTCAAGGACGTGATGTCGGCCGACGAACGTGCGATCCCGGCGACCACGCCGGTGCTCGAAGTGGCGACGCTGTTCGAGCAGCGCGACCTCGTCTCCGCCCCCGTGGTCGACGAGGACGGCAAGCTGCTCGGCCGCATCACCATCGACGACGTCGTCGACGTGATCCGCGAGGAGAACGACCGCTCGATCATGTCGGCCGCGGGCCTCGATGAAGAACACGACCTTTTCGCGCCGCTGCTGGTCACGGCGCGCCAGCGCACCTTGTGGCTGGCGATCAACCTCGCCACGGCCTTCCTCGCCGCCTGGGTCATCGGGCGGTTCGAGGCAACCATCGAGAAACTCGTCGCACTGGCGGTGCTGATGCCGGTGGTGGCGAGCATGGGAGGCATCGCTGGCAGTCAGACCCTGACCATCGTCGTGCGCGGGCTGGCGCTCGGCCAGGTCGGTTCGGCGAATGCGCGCGCGGTGCTGCTGCGCGAGGTCGCCGTCGGCATCATCAACGGCTGCTTGTGGGCGCTGGTCGTGGCCGGCGTCGCGGCGCTGTGGTTCGGCGACTACCGGCTGGGCGTGATCATCGCCTGCGCAATGGTCGTCAATCTGTTTACAGCGGGCTTCGCCGGCGCCGCGATTCCGCTTCTGCTGCGGCGCATCAGCATCGACCCGGCACTCGCCGGTGGCGTCATGCTGACTACTGTCACCGACGTCGTCGGATTCTTCGCTTTCCTCGGCCTGGCCTCCCAGTTCCTCGTGTGACGTGCGGATTCGCCACAAAGGAAAGTTGCCATCATCGCGAAACTTCTGTGCTAGTATAACTGTTGCGGATTAGTTGTTGTTGTTCAACAACACTTCGCCGGAAGCTGCGACGCCCGACGCGAACGCCTCTGCCTCGTGATAACGAGGCGCTACGGCGCCGGCGCGGGAGCGTCGATACAGACGATTGGACGACATCTGAGTCACAAGAACGATTGGGGACATCGGCATGAGTAAGCTCTATCGATTGGCAGCAGTCCTGCTGCTCGGCGCGCTGGCGAGCGGCTGCGCCAACCAGAACATCAAGCCCGGCGAGGTCATCTGCCCGCTGCTCGGCTCCGTCGCCGGTGCCGGCCTGGTCGCGGGCGGCCTGGATTCCGACGAAGCTGGCGCAGTCGCGGCGGGCGCCGTGGTCGGCGCCGGTCTCGGTTATTTCCTCTGCATGGATCGCACCGAGCCGCCGAAGCCCAGACCGAAACCCGCGCCGCGCCCGGCGCCGAAGCCGAAACCGGCTCCCACGCCGCCGGCCGATACCGATGGCGACGGCGTCATCGATCCCAACGACGACTGCCCCGGCACCCCACAGGGCGTGAAGGTCAACGAGCGCGGCTGCCCCGAAGTTGGCGAGAAGCTGATCACGCTCGAAGGCGTCAACTTCAACACCGACAGCGCCAAGCTCCGGTCCGAATCGGAGAGCATTCTTGACGCGGCGGTGAAGGTGCTGAACGAGAACTCGGTGGTTCACGTGCGCGTCGAAGGCCATACCGACAGCCGCGGCAGCGACGAGTACAACCGCAAGCTCTCCGAGCGGCGCGCGCAGTCGGTCGTCGCCTACCTGGTCAGCCAGGGCATCGACGCGAACCGCTTGAGCGCCATCGGCTACGGTGAGTCGGCCCCGGTGGCGCCGAACGATACGCCGGAGAACATGTACAAGAACCGCCGCGTCGAGCTGGTGGTCACCGCCAACTAAGAGCGGAAGTCAGAACCCTTGCAAAGCCCCGCTTCGGCGGGGCTTTTTTTTTGCGCGGAGTCCGGCTGCCGGAACGCGCGGGCAGCGATGCGGCTGCACTCGGCGGACCCCGTCCCAGTGCGCCCGGTCGCGGCCGCATGCCGCACTACGGGCCGCGTGCCCTGCGTACCGGTTCCGGGGGACGCGCTCAGCCCCACACCGCGTCGAGGCGCGCGGGTTCGTCCATCGCGGCCCGCAGCACGCGGCGAAAGGGTTCGGGGTCCTTGATGTGCGTTAGCGCCCCCTCGCGTGGGAAGGTCTGATCGTGCAGCCGCGAGAGCCAGAAGCGCGTTCCTGCGGCGCGGACCGCCGTGACCCACGCGGCACGCTCGGCCGAGGTCAGCGGCCGCACCGCCGCGTAGGCTTCGACCAGCCGTGCGGCGAGCGCGTGGTCTAGCCCCGCGGACGTGAAGCACCAGTCGGCCAGTGTCACGGCGAGGTCGTAGACGAACACGCCGTTGTGCGCGTAGTAGAAATCGATGATGCCGGTCAGCCGCGTATCGAGAAACAGCGCGTTGTCGTGAAACAGGTCGGCATGGATCACGCCGTGCGGCAGGTCGCGCTGGTCGGCCAGCTCGGCGTCATCGGCAACCGCGTCGAGCAGCGCGCGATCGGCGGCATCGACAACCGGCCGCAGGCGTGCGATGACGTCGCGACGCCAGGCCTGCCCGCGCTCGTTGACCCGCTCGCGCGGAAAATCCGCGCCGGCCAGGTGCATACGCGCCATTGCCGCGCCAATCGCGGCGCAATGTGCCGCGCTCGGCCGCGCCACGCTGCGGCCCGGCAGGCGCTTGACGAGCGCCGCCGGCTTGCCGTTCAGGTGTTGCAGGTAACGACCGCCGCGGTCCGCGACGGGATGGGCACTCGGGATCCCCGCGTCGGCCAGGTGCGCCATCAGCGCCAGGCAGAAATCGAGGTCCTCGACCGGCGTGACCTCGAACAAAGTGAGCACATACTCACCGAGCGTGGTCGTCACGAAGTAGTTGGTGTTCTCGATACCCGCTTCGATGCCGGTATGCGTACACAAGGCACCCAGCTCGAAATCGCGCAGGAACGTCTCGAGTTCATCGCGCTCGACGATGGTGTAGACGGACATGCGTGAGGATCAGTGCCGCGTCGGGGGCTCGCCGAGGGCCGCGGGCGTGGCGCGCGCGCGGCGCGCCGGGCGACTCACCAGCTGAAGATGACCCACTGCGGCACTTCGGGCTGGCCCGTGCGCGACATCGGGCTGCCGGTCCGGGTCTCCATCAGGCCATCGCCATCGTTGTCGATGTAGTAGTAGGGCGGACCGACCGCGGGCACAACCTTGACCATGTAGAGGCGGCCGTTGAGCCGGTATTCCTCGTAGGTGGCGTCTTTACGCTCGATAATCGTCACCTCCGGCTCGAGCTCCTCGTCGATCGCCTCCATGCCGTCGTCACCATGGATGATGGCGGGCGGTGGCGGCACCTCGACGAACTGTTCCGGCGCCTGCTCGTCGGCCGCGGGGGCACCGGCGGCGAACGTCAGGCCGAGGGCGAGGGCGGTCAGGCTTCGTATCATGGGGTGCGTTCTCTCGGGCGTGATGGGCACTGCTGTCGGATAGAATAACACTGAAATTCCGCAACCACCGCGCCCCGCGGCGCCCACGGCACCCGATTCAATGGCCAACAAGCTCCTCGTTCTGGTCGACGGCTCGTCCTACCTCTACCGCGCCTTCCACGCACTTCCGGCGCTGACCAATTCGGCCGACCAGCCGACCGGCGCGATGCACGGCGTGCTGGCCATGTTGCGGCGCCTGCGCCAGACCTACGATCCCGATTACTTCGCGGTGGTGTTCGACCCGCGCGGACCGACGCTGCGTGACGAATGGTATCCCGAGTACAAGGCCAACCGCCCGCCGATGCCCGAGGAGCTGGCCGCCCAGATCGAGCCGCTGCACGACATCATCCGCGCCCAGGGCATACCGCTCGTGCAGGTTGCCGGTATCGAGGCCGACGACGTCATCGGCACGCTGGCGACCGCCGCCGCCGAGGCTGGCATGGAAGTCGTCATCTCGACCGGCGACAAGGACTTCGCCCAGCTCGTCGACGAACACGTGACGCTGGTCAACACGATGGACGACTCCAAGCTCGACGTGGCCGGCGTGATGACCAAGTTCGGCGTCACGCCAGAGCAGATCGTCGACTACCTGGCGCTCGTCGGCGACACCGTCGACAACATCCCCGGGGTGCCCAAGGTCGGCCCCAAGACTGCCGTCAAATGGCTCACCCAGTACGGCACTCTCGATGAGATCATCGCGCACGCCGACGACATCAAGGGCAAGATAGGCGACAACCTGCGGGCTGCGCTCGAGCAGCTGCCACTGTCACGCAAGCTGGTCACGATCCTGCGCGACATCGAGCTGGAGACGGCCATCGAGGATCTCGTGCCGGGCGCGCCCGACCAGACCCGTTTGCTCGAGTTCTACCGCAACTTCGAGTTCGGCACCTGGCTCAAGGAACTCGGGCAAGCGGGTGTCGACATCTCGACCGCCGCCACCGACCGTACCGGCGGCGCCGCCGCCGAGTACGTGTGCGTTCTCGATCAGGCCGAGCTGGACGAATGGCTCGACGAACTCGAACGCGCCGAGCTGTTCGCTTTCGATAGCGAGACCACCAGCCTCGATTACATGCAGGCACGTATCGTCGGCGTCTCGTTCGCCTGTGCGCCGGGGCGGGCAGCCTACGTGCCGCTCGCGCACGACTATGTCGGCGCGCCCGCCCAGCTCGACCGCGAGGACGTGCTGGCCCGCCTGCGTCCCCTGCTCGAGGACCCGGCGCGCGCCAAGGTCGGCCACAACCTCAAGTACGACCGCAGCGTGCTCGCCAATCACGGCATCGTCCTCGCGGGCATCGCCCACGACACCATGCTCGAATCCTACGTACTCAACAGCACCGCCTCGCGGCACGACTTCGATACCGTTGCGCTCAAGCATCTCGGCGTCGAGACCATCCACTACGAGGACGTCGCCGGCAAGGGGGCCAAGCAGATCGGCTTCGCCGAAGTCGCGCTCGAGCAGGCCACCCCGTATGCCGCCGAGGACGCCGAGGTCTGCCTGCGTGTGCACGAGACGCTGTTTCCACGCATCGCCGAGAGCCCGGGCCTGGCCGGCGTCTACCACGAGATCGAGATCCCGCTGGTGCCGGTACTCTCGGACATGGAACGCCGCGGCGTCTACGTCGACAAGCACATGCTGCTCGAACAGAGCGCCGAACTCGATCAGCGCATGGCGGAGATCGAATCCCGGGCGCACGACGTGGCGGGGGAGAGCTTCAACATCGGCTCGCCCAAGCAGATCCAGGCGATCCTGTTCGACAAACTCGGCCTGCCCGTGCTGCAGAAGACGCCCAAGGGTCAGCCCTCTACCGCCGAATCGGTGCTGCAGGAACTCGCCCACGACTACGAGCTGCCCCAGCTCATCCTCGACCACCGCGGCCTGAGCAAGCTCAAGTCCACCTATACCGACAAGCTGCCGCAGCAGATCAACCCCGACACCGGCCGCGTGCACACCAGCTATCACCAGGCCGTGGCGGCCACCGGGCGCCTGTCGTCGTCCGACCCCAATCTGCAGAACATCCCGATCCGTTCGAGCGAAGGACGGCGCATCCGCCAGGCCTTCGTGGCGCCGCCGGGGCGCTTGCTGCTGGCCGCCGACTACTCGCAGATCGAGCTGCGTATCATGGCCCACCTGTCCGGCGACGCCGGGCTGTGCCAGGCTTTCGAAGGCGGCCTCGACGTGCACCGCGCGACCGCCGCCGAAGTCTTCGGCGCAGCGCTCGACCAAGTCAGTGACGAGCAGCGGCGCGCCGCGAAGGCGATCAACTTCGGACTCATCTACGGCATGTCGGCTTTCGGTCTTGCGCGCCAGCTCGGCATCGAGCGCGGCGCTGCGCAGGAGTACATCGAACGCTACTTCGCGCGCTACCCCGGGGTGCGCGCCTACATGGACCGCATCCGCGCGACCGCCCGCGAACAGGGGTACGTCGAAACCGTGTTCGGGCGACGCCTCTACCTGCCGGACATCAATGCACGCAACCAGCAGATGCGCCAGTACGCCGAGCGCACCGCCATCAACGCGCCGATGCAGGGCACCGCGGCCGACATCATCAAGCGCGCCATGATCGAAGTCGCCGGCTGGCTCGGCGGCAGCGGCGTCGCGGCCGACCTGATCATGCAGGTGCATGACGAACTCGTGTTCGAAGTCGACGCAGGCGTCGCCGACGAGGTCGCCAGCCGGGTCGCAACCATCATGCAGGAGGCCGCCAGCCTCGACGTACCGCTGATCGTGGAGGTCGGGCGTGGCGCCAACTGGGACGAGGCGCACTGATCCCGCCGAGTTGCGGCCTGACTTGTGCTGCGGCGAGTCCCGGACGATAATCCGCAGCAATAGCCGACGAAACGTCATCCAAAGCCCCGCCCTGCCGTCGACCCTAGTCCCATGCTGTTGATTCCTGCCATCGATATCAAGGACGGCAAGTGCGTCCGCCTGCGCCAGGGCGATATGTCCCAGGGCACGGTTTACGGCGACGACCCGGTTGCCGTGGCGCGACGCTGGGTCGCTGCCGGCGCGCGCCGCCTGCACATCGTCGACCTCAACGGCGCGGTCGACGGGCGCCCGGTCAACGCCGAGATCATCCATGCGATCTGCGAGGCCTGCCCGGACGTGCCGATCCAGGTCGGCGGCGGCATCCGCGACGAAGACACCATCCAGCGTTATCTCGATGCCGGTGTCAGCTACGTCATCCTCGGAACCAAGGCCGTCACGGCCCCGCATTTCGTCTCCGACGTGTGCCTGGAATTCCCCGGACACATCATCGTCGGACTCGACGTGCGCGACGGCAAGGTCGCCATCGACGGCTGGTCCAAGCTCTCGCGTCACGACGCGGTAGACCTCGCGCAGCATTTCGAGACCGACGGCGTGGAAGCCATCGTGTTCACCGACATCGGCCGCGACGGCATGATGACCGGCCTCAACATCGACGCCACGCTCGAGTTCGCGCGCGAACTCACGATCCCGGTCATCGCATCCGGCGGCGTGACCAACCTCGACGACATCCGCGGTCTGTGCGAGGTGTTCCCCGAAGGCATCACCGGTGCCATCACCGGACGCGCCATTTACGAGGGCACGCTCGACTTCGCCGAGGCGCAGAAGCTCGCCGACGAACTCTGCGGCGACGCCGAGTAGGCAGCCCGACGGTCGTGCGCGAACATCTCCGAGCGCGGAGCGCGGCCTGACGCCGCCGGCGGCCGGCGCAGCCACGTCATGCAGAGTCTCCCCAGCGGGCCGACCTACCGGCTCGTCCCGCGCATCCCATCGAGCGCCGTGCGGCGCGTCTGAACCATGGCCCTAGCCAAACGCATCATCCCCTGCCTGGACGTCGACGCCGGTCGCGTCGTCAAGGGCGTTCGCTTCGTCGACATCCGCGACGCCGGCGACCCGGTCGAAGTCGCGCGCCGCTACGACGAGCAAGGGGCCGACGAGATCACTTTTCTCGACATCACCGCGAGCAGCGACGAACGCGACACCATTGTCCACGTGGTCGAAGAAGTCGCCGCACAGGTCTTCATCCCGCTGACCGTTGGCGGCGGCATCCGCAGCGTCGAGGACGTGCGCCGCATGCTCATCGCCGGCGCCGACAAGGTCGGCATCAATACCGCCGCGGTGACCAATCCCGCCCTGGTCAGCGAGGCGTCCGCACGTTTCGGCTCGCAGTGCATCGTGGTCGCCATCGATGCCAGAGCGGTACCGGAACGACCGGGCGAGTGGGAGGTCTATACCCATGGCGGGCGCACGCCGACGGGCCTGAATGCCGTCGCTTGGGCCGCGCGCATGGCCGACGCCGGGGCCGGGGAGATCCTGCTCACGAGCATGGATCGCGACGGTACCCGGGATGGATACGATCTCGGGCTGACCCGCGCCGTGGCCGACGCGGTGCCGATCCCGGTCATTGCATCGGGTGGTGTCGGGCGCCTCGAGCATCTCGCCGAGGGCGTGATCGAAGGCCACGCGGACGCCGTGCTCGCCGCCAGCATCTTCCATTTCGGCGAACACACCATCAACGAGGCGAAGCACGCCATGGCGGCAGCAGGTATCGAGGTACGCTGGTGAACTGGCTCGACGAGGTGGCGTGGAACGAACAGGGCCTGGTGCCGGCGATCGCACAGGACGCGGCCAGCGGCCAGGTGCTGACGCTCGCCTGGATGAACCGAACCGCTCTGGAAACGAGCTTACAGGAGGGGCGGGCGGTGTACTGGTCGCGCTCGCGCAACAAGCTGTGGCGCAAGGGTGAGGAATCCGGCCACGTGCAACGCCTGCTCGAGATCCGGCTCGACTGCGACGCCGATTGCGTGCTGCTGCGGGTCGAGCAGGTCGGCGGCATTGCCTGCCATACCGGGCGGGCGCGCTGTTTCTACCGGCGCCTGGAGGACGGTGCCTGGCGCGAGACCGACCCGGTGCTGCGCGATCCGCAAGCGATCTATGGGACACGATGAACGGCCCGCTCGGCGGGTGGAGCGAAATCAATGAGTAACGTCCTGGAACAACTCGCCGCCGTGGTCGACGCGCGCCGCGGCGCCAGCCCCGATTCATCCTACGTCGCGTCGCTGTTCAACGGCGGACTGGACCGCATCCTCAAGAAGCTCGGCGAGGAAGCGACCGAAACCATCATTGCCGGCAAGGACGGCGAACGCGGGCAGGTGATATACGAAACCGCCGATTTGTGGTTTCATTCCGTCGTCCTGCTCAAATTCCTCGACATCGAACCCGGCGAGGTGCTGACCGAGCTCGAACGGCGCTTCGGCCGCTCCGGGATCGAGGAGAAAGCCGCACGCACCGGCGGCAAGCGCTAGCATTCTGGTGAACAGCGCAACGAGGCGCGCCGTTGTGGCGGCGGCCGTACCCGCTCTTCACCAGCCTGCCGGCGCTCATACTCGCGCACGGCGGCGATATCGCGTGACGCTCCGGCAACCCGGGAGAGCGGGGTTGCGAGGAGCGCCACGGGCGCACGCCGCAACCACTCTCGCTGGGCCCGCCGGCGCTGCGCGGCCGGCCATCACGGCTCAGGCCGGCACGGCTGAACTGCTCTGGAACGTATTCGATTGCGCGACCTGGTGTCGCGACGGAGGCCATCATGGGATTCGGCATCAAAGAACTCGTAGTCATACTCATCATCGTCGTGCTGGTGTTCGGCACGAAAAAGATCAAGAACATCGGCGGTGACGTCGGCGGCTGGATCCGCGACTTCCGCAAGGCCATGAAGGACGACTCGCCGAAAGACGACGAGCACGTGACCGCGCAGAGCGATCGCGTCATCGAAGGCGAGGCGCGCACCGAGAAAGAGCACGTCTGACGCCGCCCGACGATGTTCGACATCGGTTTCTGGGAACTCGCCGTGATCGGCGTGGTGGCTCTGCTGGTCGTGGGCCCCGAACGCATGCCGGGCCTCATCCGCACGGCCGGGCAATGGGCCGGCCAGGTCCAGCGCCTCGCGCGCGACCTGCGCCGCGAAATCGAGCGGGAGGCACAGACCGACGAGTTCCGCAAACTCAACCAGGAGTTCCTCGACGAGGACCGGCGCCTCAAGGAGACGGTGCGCGCGGCGGAACCACCGCCGGCCGCGCTGGCCGACGCGGCGCCGAGCGAGGAGGCGGTTGCGGATCGCGGCGACGCCCCCGGCGCGGCGGACGAAACGGTCAGCGACGAGCCCGCTGGCGAACTATCGGGGCACGCTGCCGCCGGCGCCATCAAGCCCGAGAGCATCACCAGCGCGAGGGAAGAACAAGCGGAACGTCCGGTCTGATCAAGGGACGCCGAACAACTCATGACCCGGCATCTTGCGCCCACGCCGTCCGATTTCCGCGTTGCGAATCTTCGCAATAGTCGGCTATTACGTGCGCTTCGCACCTTGAACCCGAACAGCGCGGACACAATCTGCCCGACCCGGACTTATCCAGAGATCCCCTAACGCGCGTTCCGGCGGCGCGCCGGCATACGCCGCCCCAAGAATATGACGAGCAACGACCTCCAGAACAGCCCTTCCGGCGAGCAGGCGCCCGACGCCGGCGCGCCCGACCCAACCGAGAAACCCTTCGTCGCCCACCTGGTGGAGCTGCGCGATCGCCTGCTGCGCGCACTGGCCTGCGTGTTCGCGGTACTGCTCGCGCTGATGCCGTTCTCCAACCCGCTCTACAGCTGGCTGTCCGAACCGCTGATCGCGGTGATGCCCGGCGACGGCACCATGATCGCGACCCAGGTAGCCTCGCCCTTCCTCGCGCCGTTCAAACTCACGGTGTTCGTCGCCGTGCTGATTTCCGCGCCGTTCATCTTCTACCAGGCCTGGGCCTTCGTTGCCCCGGGGCTGTACCTGCACGAACGGCGCCTGGCGCTGCCGCTGATGGTTTCGAGCACGGTGTTGTTCTACCTCGGCAACGCGTTCGCCTACTTCGTGGTCTTCCCGCTGGTGTTCGGCTTCTTTACGGCGATCGCGCCGGCCGGCGTGACCATCATGACCGACATCACCCACTACCTCGATTTCGTACTGATGCTGTTTCTCGCTTTCGGCGCGGCCTTCGAGGTGCCGGTGGCGACCTACCTGCTGGTGCGTACGGGACTGACGACGGTCGACGCGCTGGCCAAGAAGCGCCCGTTCATCATCGTCGGCGCGTTTGCCATCGGCATGCTGCTGACACCGCCCGATGTCATCTCGCAGACGCTGCTCGCGCTGCCCATGTGGCTGCTCTACGAGATTGGCCTGCTGCTGTGCCGCTGGACGATTCCGCTCGACGAGAACGGTCGTCCCGCGCGCGATCGGGAAGAGGCCTGAGTTCGCTCAGTCGAGGGTCTTGACGCCGGAATCGGTCGCTATCAGCAGGACATCGGCCGGCCGGCGCGCGAACAGGCCGTTGGTGACGATCCCGGGAATGTTGTTCAGCCGCTCTTCGAGGGCGACCGGTGCGTCGATGGCGAGACCGTGCACGTCGAGCACGTGGTTGCCGTTGTCGGTGACGAATCCCTCGCGCCATTCCGGGCTGCCGCCGAGCGCGGCCAGTTCGCGGGCGACGAAGCTGCGCGCCATGGGGATCACCTCGACCGGCAGCGGGAAACCACCGAGGCGCGCGACCAGCTTGCTGTCGTCGATGATGCAGACGAAGCGGCGACTGGCCTGGGCGACGATCTTCTCGCGCGTGAGCGCGCCGCCGCCGCCCTTGACCAGGTGACGGTGTCGCGTGGCCTCGTCGGCGCCATCGACGTAGACGGCGAGCTCGCCGGCGCCGTTCAGCTCGACCAGCGGGATACCGTGCCCGCGCAGGCGTTCAGCGCTTGCCTCCGAACTCGCCACCGCACCGTTGATGCGTGCCTTGAGCGCCGCGAGCTCGTCGATGAAGTAGTTCGCCGTGCTGCCGGTACCCACGCCGACAAAGGTGTCATCCTCGACGTATTCGAGTGCCGCGCGCGCCACCGCGCGCTTCTTGTCGTCCTGCGAGATCATGTGCTCTCCAGTGAATCGATCCGGCGGTCCGGAACGTCAAAATGGTATCTTACCGGGATGCTCGACAACTACGTGAAGATGATCCTGCGTGCCCCCGTCTACGACGTTGCGCGCGAGACCCCGCTGGAGGAAGCGCCGGCGATCTCGCGTCGCCTCGGCAACCGCGTGTGGCTCAAGCGCGAGGACATGCAGCCGGTCTTCTCCTACAAGATCCGCGGCGCCTACACCCTGATGGCCTCGCTGTCGGCCGAACATCTCGCCGCCGGCGTCATCGCCGCCTCGGCCGGCAACCATGCCCAGGGCGTGGCTCTCGCCGCCCGTGTGCTCGGCACCACCGCGACCATCGTGATGCCGAAGACCACGCCCGACATCAAGGTCGAGTCGGTGCGCCGGCTCGGCGCGAGCATCGTACTGCACGGCAACACCTACGACGATGCCAGCGAGCACGCCCACAAGCTCGAACTCGAACGCGGCCTGACCTACGTCCCGCCCTACGATCATCCGCTCGTGATCGCTGGCCAGGGCACGGTAGCGATGGAAATCCTGCGCCAGCACACCAAGCCGCTGGACGCCATCTTCGTGCCGGTCGGGGGCGGGGGCCTGATCGCGGGCGTCGCCGCCTACGTCAAGGCGCTGGCACCGGAAATCCGCGTCATCGGCGTGGAACCGGAAGAAGCCGACAGCATGCGTCGCGCGCTGGAGGCGGGCGAGCGCGTCACGCTCGAGCGCATCGGCATCTTCGCCGACGGCGCCGCCGTCCGCCAGGTGGGGGCGGAGCCCTTCGCCATTGCCCGCGAACACGTCGACGAAGTGCTGACCGTGACAATCGACGAGATCTGCGCCGCGGTGAAGGACATTTTCGAGGACACGCGCTCGATCGCCGAACCGGCCGGCGCACTCGCCCTTGCCGGTCTCAAGCAATACGTCGACCGGGAACGCAGCGAGGACCGCGAGTACGTGGCCGTGGTCAGCGGCGCCAATGTCAACTTCGATCGCCTGCGCCACATCGCCGAGCTGGCCGAGCTCGGCGAGCAGCGCGAAGTCCTGGTCGGCGCGACCATCCCGGAGAAGCCGGGCAGCTTCCGCGATTTCTGCCATGCGCTCGGACCGCGCCTGATCACCGAGTTCAATTACCGCTACGCGGACGCTGCGGCGGCCACGGTCTTCGCCGGGGTGAAGGTACGCGACCGCGACCACGAGCGACGCGTGCTGATCGACAACCTGCGCGAGAAAGGTTACGAGCCCATCGACATGACCGACGACGACGTCGCCAAGATGCACGTGCGTTTCATGGTCGGCGGCCACGGTGGCGGCGTCGAGCACGAGCGCCTGCTGCGCTTCGAGTTCCCGGAACGTCCCGGCGCCCTGCTGCGCTTCCTGACGCACCTGAGCGGACGCTGGAACATCAGCCTGTTCCATTACCGCAACCACGGCGCCGCCTACGGACGCGTGCTGATGGGCATCCAGGTGCCTCCGGGGGAACACGAAGCGTTCGAAGCACTGCTCGGTGAGCTCGACATGCGTTACGAAGACGAGTCCGGCAATCCTGCCTACCGGCTGTTCCTCAACTGAGGTGGGCAGGGTGGAGACCACGGTTCGACATGCGGCATCGCGCGAGGCGCTGTGCGAAGGCATGCGCGAACTCGAGCGCCTCGGACTCAACCGCGGCACGGCCGGCAATCTCAGTGTCCGGGACGGCACGGCCTTTCTCATCACGCCGAGCGGGGTCAAGCCACGCGACCTCTCTGCAGACGCTATCGTCGCCATGACTGCACAGGGCGAGGCCGTGGATGCGGCGCAGCGCCCATCCAGCGAATGGCGTTTTCATCGCGACATCTATGCCGCCCGTGAGGACGCGCAGGCTATCGTCCACGTCCATTCCACGCACGCCACGGCCCTGGCCTGCCAGGGTCGCGATCTGCCGCCCTTTCATTACATGATCGCCGTGGCCGGCGGTGCCGACGTGCGTTGCGCGCCCTACGCGACGTTCGGCAGCCAGGCGCTCTCGGACGCCGCACTCGGCGCGCTCGCCGGACGCCGCGCCTGCCTGCTCGCCAACCACGGCGTGATCGCGCTCGGCAGTAGCGTGGAACGAGCCATCGACCTCGCGGTCGAAATCGAGGAACTGGCACGACAGTACCTGCTCGCCTGCGCGACGGGCGTACCGGTGCTGCTCGACGACGCGGAAATGGCGCGTGTGCTCGAGAAGTTCAAGACCTACGGCGCGCGCAGGAGCTGACAGCGAACATGGCACAATCCCCCGAAAAGCCGGCCGCGGTCGAGGAGTTTCGCCAGCGCCCGATCTTTCACCTCGCCTTCCCGGTCAGTGACCTCGAAGCGACGCGGAATTTCTACGTCGACGTGCTCGGCTGTCGCGTCGGGCGCAGCGCCGCGACCTGGATCGACTTCGACTTCTTCGGCTACCAGATCACCGCACACAAGACGGCGACGGCGGGCCCGAATGCAGCCAACCCGGTCGACGGCCACGACATCCCCGTTCCGCACTTCGGCCTCGTCATGGGCTGGGAGGACTGGCACCGCGCGGTCGACCACATGAACTACATCGGCGTGCGTTTTCGCGTTGCCCCGCACATCCGCTTCAAGGACGAAGCGGGCGAGCAGGCCACGTTCTTCCTCGAAGATCCGAGCGGCAACTGCCTCGAGTTCAAGGCCTTCCGCCGCCCGGAGGAAATCTTCACGAAGCGCTGAACAACACGCTCAGGCTACTGCGAACAGCTCCGCGAGCCGCGCGCCCGGATCGCCCGCGCGCATGAAGGCCTCGCCGACGAGGAAGGCGTTGACCCCGTTGGCACGCAGATGGGCGACGTCGTCCGGCGTGTGGATCCCGGATTCGCTCACCACGAGCCGGTCGGCGGGGATGTCGCGCAGCAGGCCGATGGTGGTTTCGATGTCGGTCACGAAGCGTTTGAGATCGCGGTTGTTGATGCCGATCATGGGCGTGCGCAGGCGCAGCGCGCGCTCGAGTTCGGTGCGGTCATGCACCTCGACGAGCACGTCCATGCCGAGTTCGCCGGCGGCGCGTGCCAGTTCGTCGAGCTGCGCGTCGGACAGGCAGGCGACGATGAGCAGGATGCAGTCGGCGCCGAGAGCCCGCGCTTCGACGACCTGGTAGGGATCGATCATGAAGTCCTTGCGAATCACCGGCAGCGCGCAACTGGCCCGCGCGGCAAGGAGATCGGCGTCGGCGCCCTGGAAGTAGCGCTCATCGGTGAGCACCGAGAGGCAGGCCGCACCGCCGCGCGCATAGCTCGACGCGATGGCCGCGGGATCGTAGTCGGCGCGGATCACGCCCTTGCTCGGCGAGGCCTTCTTGCATTCGGCGATGACGCCGGAACGGCCGGCTGCGATGGCCGCGCGCAAGGCGGCCACGAAGCCACGCGGCGCCTCGATGCCGGCCAGGGCCTTCTCGAGCTCGGCCTGCGGGCGCGCCGCCCGCCGCGTGGCGACCTCGGTCTTCTTGTGTGCGACGATTTCGGTAAGGATGTCGGCCATGGCAGGGAGCGCTCCCGGTCAGTCGAAGGCGCGCGTGCGCGCGATGAAATTCGCGAAGGTCTCGCGTGCGCGTCCGGCGCTGATGACTTCGCCGGCACGAGCCACCCCGGCGGCCAGTGTATCGGCGAGGCCGGCCAGGTAGATCGCGGCGCCGGCATTGAGGCAGACGATGTCGCGGGCCGGGCCCGGAACATCATCGAAGACCTGCGCGATCAACGCCAGGCTGGCCTGCGCGTCGGCCGCCGCGAGCGTCGCCAGCGGGGCGAGGGTCATGCCGAACTCGCGCGGGTCGATGACGTACTCGCGAATCGCATCGTCGCGCAATTCGGCGGCATGGGTGACGCTGCCGATACTGATCTCGTCCATGCCGTCCTCGGCCCAGACCACCAGCGCGCGCTCGACACCGAGGCGCTTGAGCACCTCCGCCGCACGCGGCACCCAGCTGCGCGCGAATACCCCCATCAGCTGACGGTCGGCGTTGGCCGGGTTGGTCAGCGGACCCAGCACGTTGAACAAGGTGCGCGTACCGAGTTCGCGGCGCGGGCCGGCCGCGTGCCGGGTCGCGCCGTGATGGGCCGGAGCGAACATGAAGCCCACGCCGACGTCGCGCACGCAGGCAGCGACCTGCGCCGCGTCGAGGTCGATGCGCGCGCCGGCCGCCTCCAGCACGTCGGCGCTGCCGCTCTTGCCGCTCGCCGCGCGATTGCCGTGCTTGGCGATGTGTGCACCGGCCGCGGCAGTGACGAAGGCCGCGGCGGTCGAGATGTTGAAGGTACCGCTGCCGTCGCCCCCGGTGCCGCAGGTATCGACGAGCGGACGCAGGCCGACGTCGACCGACACGGCGAACTCGCGCATCACCGTGGCAGCCGCGGCAATCTCGTCGATGGTCTCGCCCTTCATGCGCAGCGCGACCAGCAGGCCCGCGATCTGCGCCGGCGTGGCTTCGCCTTCCATGACCGAGACCATCACCTCGTGCATCTCGGCGAAACCGAGATCGCGGCCATCGACGACCTGGCGGATAGCGCCCTGGATATCCACTGCGCCGCGGGACTCAGGCGGCGCGGCGCGCGCCGCCGAGGAAGTTGCCGAGCAGCTGGTGACCGCAATCGGTGAGGATGGACTCCGGGTGGAATTGCACGCCGGACAGCGGCATGGTCTTGTGCTCGATACCCATGATCTCGTCGAACCCGCCGTCCTCGGTCACGGTCCAGGCCGTGATGTCGAAGCAATCCGGCAACGACGCGCGTTCCGCCACCAGGGAATGGTAGCGCGTCGCGGTGAACGGATTGGGCAGGCCGGCGAACACACCACGATCATCGTGATGGATCAGGGAGGTCTTGCCGTGCATCACCTCGCGCGCATGCACGATCCGGCCGCCGAAGGCCTGGGCCATGCTCTGGTGGCCGAGGCACACGCCGAGCATCGGGATGCGACCTGCGAAGTGACGCACGGCCGCGATCGAGATGCCTGCCTGGTCGGGAGTGCAGGGCCCTGGCGAGATGATGATGTACGCGGGCGCGAGGCGTTCGATGTCCTCGAGCGAGACCGCATCGTTACGCACGACCTCGACGACATGCCCGAGTTCGCCACAATACTGTACGAGGTTGTAGGTAAACGAGTCGTAGTTGTCGATCATCAATATCATGGCAGTCTCGCTCGCGCGCCCGTGACGGGGCGCCCCCCGATTATCGCATGGTGGCGCGCCGCGACTCGCCTGTCAGCAGCGCCGCGGCGAGCGGCGGCAGCTCGCGCAGGTCGGCCACGATGGCGTCGGCTTCGCCGAGATCGGCGCCGCCGGCGTAGCCGTAATCAACGCAGATCGCGGGCATGCCGGCGCGGCGCGCGGCGGTGACGTCGGCGAGCGAATCCCCGACCATCACGCTGGCCGTGATGGCGATGCCGACCGCGGCCGCGGCATGCAGCAGTGGTGCGGGATCGGGCTTCTTGTGTGACAGCGTGTCGCCCGAGACGGCGACCGCGAAGTGCGACGCGAGCCCGGTCGCCTCGAGTAGTGGCGCAGTGAAGCGTGCCGGCTTGTTGGTCACCACGCCGAGGGTCCAGCCCGCTTCACGGAGCGATTCGAGCGCCGGCGTGACGCCCGCGTAGACCCGCGTGTGCTCGCACAGGCGTGCGGCGTAGCGCTCGAGGAAACTCGCGTATACCGGCTCGAACAGCGCCGCCGGCGCTTCGCCATCGAGCCGCCCGGTCAGCGCGCGGTGCACCAGGCGTTGTGCCCCGCGACCGACGTAGTCGCGCACGGCGGCCACGCCCACGGGAGCATGACCGTGCTCGCGCAGGGCGCCGTCGACGGCGACGGCGATGTCCGGCGCACTGTCGACGAGCGTGCCGTCGAGGTCGAACAGTGCCAGGCGTGGCGCCGTCATGCCGGTCCGGCCGCGATCTGCCCGCGCAAGGCGGCGATGGTCGCGGCATAGTCGTCGGCATTGAAGATGGCCGAACCGGCAACGAAGGTATCGGCACCGGCGGCGGCGATACGGCCGATGTTGTCGACCTTCACACCGCCGTCGATCTCGAGGCGGATGGGCCGGCCGGATGCCTCGATCAGCGTGCGCGCGCGTTCGAGCTTGGTCAGCGCGGCGGGAATGAACGACTGGCCGCCGAAGCCGGGATTGACCGACATGATCAGGATCAGGTCGACCTTGTCCATGACGTACTCCAGGCAGTCCAGCGGGGTCGCCGGGTTGAACACCAGCCCGGCCTGGCAGCCGGCATCGCGGATCAGCTGGAGGCTGCGATCGACATGCAGGCTCGCCTCGGGGTGGAAACTGATGACGTTCGCGCCGGCGGCGACGAAATCGTCGATCAGGCGGTCGACCGGCTGCACCATCAGGTGGACATCGATGGGTGCGGTGACGCCGTAGTCCCGCAGCGCCTTGCACACCATCGGGCCAATGGTCAGGTTGGGCACGTAATGGTTGTCCATCACGTCGAAATGGATCCAGTCGGCGCCGGCGGCGACGACGTCCGCCACCTCCTCGCCGAGGCGGGCGAAATCCGCCGACAGAATCGACGGTGCGATGACCGGGGATTGCTTCATGGAGACTCCGAACGAGCGCACCGAGTGCGGGCAGTGCGCGTGAGGGCGCACTCTACCGCATCACCGCGGTCCTTGCATCGCGCCGGCGCATTGAAATTTCCCGCCGCGGGGCCGCTATCGGGAGCATGAACTCCGCTCCTCGCAGCCTCGCCGCGACCCTCGCCCTGGCCCTGCTCGCCGGCGCCGCGGCGCCGGCGGCCGAACCGGACGCCATGCCGGCTGCGGCGACAGGCGACGCGAGCCCGCCCGCGGCTGCCGCCACCGGCGCGGACGGCGCTCCGCCCGCCGGCGACGACGCGGCCAGCGGCGACGCTCCGTCCGCAGTGCCGGCCAGCGCTTGGGCGACGCGTGAGCGGGACCTGCTCGCCCGCCTCGAAGCGAACACGCTCGGACCGGGCTTTCTCGCCCTCGACACCGATGACGGCCCGTTCCTGGCACGCTACGAACCCGCCGAGGAAGCGCCCGCGCTCGGCGCCCTCCTGGTGGTCCCCGGTCATGGTATGCCGTTGCCGGCGATGGCCCTGCTCGAGGCACTCGCCGCCGAGTTTCCGCCGGCGCGCCGGGCCGTACTCGCGGTGCAGCTGCCGTTACTCGCGCGCAGCGCCGAGCGCGACGACTACGCGGCCTGCGAGGCCATCGCACGCAGCCGCGTCGCGGCCGCCCTCGCGCACCTGCAGGCCGACGGCATCACGGAAGTCGCCGTGCTCGGGCTCGACGACGGCGCGGCCCTCGCCGCGCGCGCGCTCGGCGACGGTCTCGGCGGTGACAGCATCACCGCGTTCGCCACACGCGGACGCTGGGAAGGCAGCGTCGAGAAGCTCGGCGTGCCGCGCCTGGAACTGCTGCCGGGCCGCGATCCGCTGGCGCGCAGGCATGCCACCGCGCGGGCCCGCGCGGCCTCGGGCAACGATCCGCCGTCGCGCCGGCGCGAATATCCGGGGGCGGCACGCGACTTCGCCGGCTACGATGACGGCATCGCGCGCGACCTGCGCGGCTGGCTGCACCAGCTCGGCGACGCGGGCTGAACGCGGGGCGCGCGCTCAGCTCGCGCCCTCGGGCTCCTGCAGTGTCGCGGCGGCCGGTGCGGGCGACGCGCTGGAAGCGCCGTCAGCGGCCTCGATGCGCGCGAGGAAATCCAGTGCCAGCGCGTGCGTCTCGCCGATGTCCTCGTTGAGGATGCCGTGGCGGGCGGACGGAACCCAGTGCAGCTCCTTCCAGCTCGCGGCGAGCTTCTCATAGGCGAGCGCCGCGCTCTGCGGATCGACCACGTGGTCGGCATCGGCCTGGATGAGACAGGTCGGGCAGGCCAGCGAGCCGAGCGAACGGTTCAGGTGATTGGCCAGACGGGTCAGCTCGTAGAGGCCGCGCAGCGGCATGTGACGGTAGTTGATGTCCGGATGCTCGGAATCGTTGGCGCGAAACGGCATCACCCCCTCGTAGGATGACAGCCAGCGCACGATGCGGTTGGCGCCATGCATCAGCGGCACGAATCGCATGTTGCGATTACGGAACTTCAGCGGTGGACAGATCGCGGTGACGCCGGCGACGTCGTCGGGCCGCGCGATCGCCGAGGCCATGCTGAGCGCGCCGCCGGTGGAGAAGCCGACCAGCACGTAACGCCCGCACAGGTTGCCGACGATGCGGCGCCCGCGCTCGAGCGAGTCGAGCCAGTCATGCCACTCACGGTCGCGCAGGTCCCACGGCGACGTACCGTGGCCCTTCAGACGCACCCCGCAGGTGACGTAACCCGCTGCGGCGAGCCGCTCGCCGAACGCACGTACCTCGGCCGGCGAGGCCAGAAAGCCGTGCGTGAGCACCACGCCGACCGCGCGCGGCTTCTCGGGCACCAGCAGGAACGGGCTCGGGTCGGCGGTCGCCGTTTCGCGATCGTTGATCTCCCGGTAGCGCTCCTTGTCGAACAGCGCGCGGTCCCAGGCGAGCTCCTTGAGTTCGTCGTCGTAGAGCTCGGATGCCAGCTCCGCGCCGCTGATGCTGCGCGCCCGCGTCAGCGCGCGCGCGACCGCCTCGCGCACCTCCGCGAGCGGCGCGACCTCGTTGCCATAGACCTCGATCGGATTGGCCATGCGCACCGCGTCGAACTCGTGCTCCACGCGCAGCTTTTCGCGCAGCACGATGACCTCGTCGCCGTGCTCGATGAGATCGGCGCCGGCGGCGGAGTCGAGAAACTCGCTCAGCGCCGACGGCTCCGACTCGAGTACGGCCTGGTAGCGGCGCGGGTCGCACAGGCCGCGATGCAAGCGGATCTCGTCGTGGCCCTGAAGGTGCTTGATGGCCAGGTACAGCGAGCGCCGGAACTCGGTCGCGCCGATATCGGCACGACCTCGCTCGACTTCGCCCAGGATGATGGACGAGGCGAGGTGCGACAGGTTGACCACGATCGCATCGTAGATGCGCCGCATGTAGGTATCGCGCACCCGGTTGATGATGCGATTCGCGCCGTGCGTGGCGAGTCGGCGCAGCAGCCGGCTTTCCAGGTACTCGATGTCGAATACCGCGCCCAGGTTCGGCAGCTCGCGCGCGAGGTGACGCACAATCGGCTGCTCGAACCACTGGAAGACATCGTCGACGTGGAGGCTGCGCCCGAGGTTGATGTCCATGTCGGTGGCCTTGAGCAGGATGTTGCCTTCGACCACGAGTTCGTCGACCGCCCGCATGCTGAGCTTGCCGGTCAAGAGCTCGGCACCGCGGCGCAGGATGTTGTCGCTGATGCGCAGGGGGTAGAAGGTGATGCTCGACGGCACCAGGTTGATCGGGCGCGCGGCGGCCTCGACCAGCGCCTGGGTGCTGCCGAGCTGGCAATCGTGCGCCCAGCGCTCGAGGGTCTCGCTGTCGCCGATCGCGTCGCGATGCCGCACTGCGTGCTGGAATATGCGCAGGCCGATGGCGAGCCGCGCGGCGCCGGTGTGATGCTTGCGGCGTTCGTCGGCGTGCCGCGAGTAAATGCTGTAGCGGCCCTGCTCGTCGATCACCTGCCGATCCTTGACCATGCCGCCTTCCGGGAACACCACGACCTTGCGCCCGCGTAACAGGTCGATGGCGAGCAGCTCCATCAGGTGCGGGTGCTTGTTCGGAACCACGCCGAGGTCGCGCAGTACCGCGGCGAATCGGTCGTTTCCGGCAAAGAACTCGGCCGCGGCGATGGAGCGGCAGAAAGCGCCGGTCTCCTGGTAGATCAGGTACTGCGGGATGAAGGTCTCCATCCGCGCGAAATGATTGAACAGGAAGATGCTGCCGTGATCGATCTGGTCCGCGCGATGATGCATCTTGATACGCACACCCAGCACCTTGCGCACCTGGTCGAATGCGCGCGCGCACCAATCGTAGGTCTGGGGATTGAGGTCGAAGTACCCGTCCATGCAACGGTTCCGAGCGCCGGGAGGCGACCAGTCTACCCGAGCGCGCGGCGCGGCGGCGTCATGTCGACGCGTCGCCGGCGCGCGTGTGGTGCTCGGCCAGCGCCCAGGCAACGTGTTCGCGGACCAGCGCCGAGGGGTGGGCCCGGCGTGATTCGAGCGCAGCCAGCACGGCCGGTTCGGTCGGTGCGTTACCGAGCGCGACGGCGAGGTTGCGCAGCCATTGCTCGAACGAGACGCGGCGCAGCGCCGAACCTTCGGTGAGCCTGTCGAAGGCGGCTTCATCGAGCAGGAAGAGATCGACCAGTGCCGGCGCATCGAGACCGTGACGTGGCGCGAAATCGGTCACGGTAGTCAGCTTCGCGTAGCGATTCCAAGGACACACGAGCTGACAGTCGTCGCAGCCGAAAACACGATTGCCGACGAGCCGGCGCAGGGTCACCGGAATGGCCTCGCGCGACTCGATGGTGAGGTAGGAGATGCAGCGCCGCGCATCGAGCTCGTAGGGCGCCACAATGGCGCCGGTCGGGCAAGCCTCGATGCAACGCGCGCAGCTGCCGCAATGGTTGTCCGCCGCGTCATCCGCGGAAGTCGCCGGGAGCGCCAGATCGGTCAGGATCTCGCCGAGGAAGAACAACGAGCCGCGCTCGCGGTCGATCAGGTTGGTGTGCTTGCCGATCCAGCCGAGCCCGGCGTTGCGCGCCAGCGCGCGCTCGAGCAGCGGCGCGCTGTCGGTAAAGGCACGGTAACCGAACGGGCCGATCTCCGCTTCCAGGCGCCGCGCGAGCTGGCGCAGGCGGCCACGCAGGGTCTTGTGGTAATCGCGACCGAGGGCGTAGCGCGAGACGTAGGCGCGCCGCGGGTCGCCGAGCGCGGCGAGCGCCGCGTCCGGCGTCTCGCACATGTAGTCCATGCGCACGCTGATCACCGACACCGTGCCGGGCACGAGGCGGCCCGGGTCGGCACGCTCATCGCGGTGGCGCTCCAGCCACGCCATCGACCCGTGCATGCCGCTCGCGAGCCACGCATCGAGGCGATCCCGGTCGTGTCCGAGATCGAGGTGTGCGACCGCGAGATGCGAGAAACCCAGCTCCGCGGCCCACTCGCGCAGGCGTGACAGCACCGCGGCGGGCGCGAGCTGCGCATGCCGCGCGGATCCACCCGGCGTGCTCACGCGGGCTCCGGCGGCACCAGCGCGAGGCGTTCGGCCAGGGCCTGCCACAGGGCACGGAAGGCGCGCCCGCCCGCCGAGGCATCGGCAAAGACATTGACCGGCGCCCGATGCTCGCCCATCTGCTCGACCTGGCTGGCGTAGGGGACGAAGATGCGCAGCAGCTCGGGGTGCTCGCGCGCGAAACTGACGATCAGCTCGCGATGCAGACGCTTGCGCCGATCGACCATCGAAAAGAAGGGGACCAGGCGCGCGCGGACGGACGCATCGCGCTCACGAAAGCGCTCGAGCTGCGCGTAGGCGCGCACGGAGAGATGCGTCGGGATCAAAGGAACGAGCAGCAGGTCGGCCATGTGGAACACGTTCTCCGACACCACCGACATGCTCGGCGCGCAGTCGAGAAACACCAGGTCGTAGTCGGACTCGACTTCGCGCAGCATCTTGCCCAGGCGGCGCGTCGATTTCTTGTGATCGGCCAGCTCGAGGTCGAGGTTGCGGTAGGAGAAGTCCGCCGGCACCAGATCGAGACCGTCGTGATCGGTGGCGCGGATCGCCCGCGCGAGGTTGCGCCGCTTCTCGATCAACGCGGAAGCGCCGCCGGCCAGGCGCGGCTTCACCCGCAGGTAGAAGCTCGCCGCGCCCTGTGCGTCGAGGTCCCACAGCAGCGTCCGGTGTCCGTGCGCGGCGGCGAGGTAAGCGAGGTTGACGGCGGCCGCGGTCTTGCCGACCCCGCCCTTGAGGTTATAGGTGGCGATGACCTTCATCGTCGTCCCTTGTCGCACAGGCGGTGCAGGCTGTCGAGCCCGTCCGGCCCGCACATCGCATCGAGCGCGCGCGCGAGCCGCGCGTTGTCCGGCGCGTCGAGATCGAGCGCTGCGGGCAAGGCGAGGTGTTCGAGCTCGGCGGCGAACAGCGCCCGGAGCGCGTCGTCCTTGGCGGCATCGTGCCAGGCGACGAGCAGGCCTGCGTGCGCCCAGCGGTCGCAGATAGCGCCCGCGATGGTCTGCAGGCGCTTGAGCACACCGATAAGGTGCCGCGCGCGTTTGCGCGCATACAGCGGCGCGAACGCGTCGAGCAGATAGCGCAGCTTCTTCGCATCCTTGCGTATCTCGTGCAGCGCGGCCGGCGGCAGCACCCGGTCGTGCTGGTGGCGGCGCCGGCACAGCCGCCGGTGGCGACGTCGGATGGCCTTGTCGACGAGTGCGCGTAACGACGTCGCGCCCGGCTCCTGTGCCGCAAGCCGCTCGAGCCACGCGCCCCAATCTCTCTGCAGACGCTGGTAGCGGCGTCCACCGAGCAGGCGCGCGAGTCGCGCCTGCTCACGACGGCGACGCGCGCGGAGATGCGCGTGCAGCTCGGGAGCGACGCGCGTGCTGCCGTCGTCGAGCGCGTCCAGCCAGACGTCCAGATCGCGCAGCGAACTGGTCTCGCGGCTCAGCCAGGCGAAGCCTTCCTTGAGTGCGGCGACATCGCCGAGCATGCTCTCGAAAGCCTGCACGAGCGAGCGTGCGCGGCGCAGCGCGACGCGGAAATCATGCAGGAACTCGATGTCCAGATCGTCGCGGATGCCTGCCTCGTTGGCCTGCATGACGGCGCGGAAGTGGGCCAGCCGTCCGGCGATCGCCGGAGCGACCGGAGCGTCCGACGTGAGGGTACCCGGCGGCGGTGGCCGATCCCATTCACCGGCCAGGCGCGCATCGAGCAGCGTATTCGCTGCGAGCGCCTGCGGCTCGAGATCCGCTGCGGCGAACGCGGGGGCCAGGGCGGCGCGTAGCTCGCGCCGATAGCCGCGCAGCGGCCGGGCCGTGACGGTCACGAGCGTGCCGCCGGCCCACGCATGGCGCTCGAGCACGAGCTCGCCGATGATCTTGTCGTCCCCGTTCAACCACGGGCGGAGGCTCCGCTCGACCTCCCAGCGACGTACCGCGAGCAGCGTGCGCGGGCGCAGCGCGGGCGCCACGGCCGCACGCAGGCGCGCATCGGCCAGCGCCGCGGACCGACACGGCGGCTGGCAGCCCGCAGACGGCGCGACGAGCTGCCGCCCCGCAAGGTCGAACAGCGTCAACGTGCCCCGATCGTCGTCCTCGGCCAGGTCGTGGACCAGCAGCATGCCGGCGTCGCGCAGGCGCCGGTCGGCGCTGTCGAGCAGGCAGCGCCGGATACCCTCGCGTTGCCAGCGCGCGTTTGTCGCCGCGAGTGCGAAGCGTTGCTCGAGCGCGGCAAGCGTGGGGCCATCCTGGCAGACGAAATGCAAAGGTCTGGGCATGGTCTTCCCCGCTCTTGGCGGCGGGCGGGCGCCGACTGGGCCGGCCAAGCATAACAAGAACGCCCGCGCGTTGTGTTACCTTGGCGGGGCCTGCCGCGGCCGGTCGCACCGACCGTCCCTTCCCCTGCTTCGACGAGGGTCACTGACGCCACCTGCGCGTTGACTGGAACCGGCAGAAAATCATTCATGACCGCGCCGATGGCTGGCAAGTCCATTTTCGATGGGGCGCAGTTCAAGGCGCGAGGAGCAGATAGGATGCTCAGCGTGTGAGCGAGGAGCAACGCGGAAATGCGCGCCAGGGAAAACAGACTTGGCAGCCATCGGCCCTTCGGGTTGGCCCCCCACCAATATTTTCGTGGGGCCCGGCTACGGCGTTACAGCGCTTGGCAATAGAACCGCTATTCCCTGCGCACTGCGCCCCCATGAATGATTTTCCCGGGGCCGGGCTTTTTGGGCGCGAACGCAACCACGAGTAATTTCGAGACCGGTTCTAAGGACATGCTCGAGTACGTCAAAGAGTGGTACGAGAAGCACTTCTCGCATCCGCAGGCCGTGCTGCTGGTGGTGTTCCTCATCAGCGGCTTCGTCATCATGTTCTTTCTCGGCAAGATGCTGGCGCCGCTACTCGCGTCACTGGTCATCGCCTACCTGCTGGAAGCGTCGGTGCAGCTGCTCGAGCGCAAGGGACTGGGGCGCATCCTGGCGGTGAGCGTGGTGTTCCTGCTCTTCCTCGCGGTGCTCGCGTTTCTCGTCGTCGGGCTCGCTCCGCTCGTCTCACGCCAGCTCAGCAACTTCATCCAGGACCTGCCACGCATGGTCTCGCACGGCCGCGGCGTGCTGCTGCGCCTGCCCGAGACGTATCCCAATTTCGTCACCGCCACCCAGATCGACAGCATCATCAACACGGTGCGCGGCGAGATCAGCGACCTCGGCCAGAGCGTGCTCACGCTGTCCCTGGCCTCCATCCCCGCCATCGTCACGCTGCTCGTGTATCTCATCCTGGGACCGGTCCTGGTGTTCTTCTTTCTGAAGGACAAACAGGCCCTGATCGCCTGGCTGACCGGTTACCTGCCGGCCGAGCGCACCGTGTTGACCACCGTTTGGCGCGACGTCGACATCCAGATCGGCAACTACGTGCGCGGCAAGTTCTACGAGATCTTCATCGTCGGCGGCGTCACCTATTTCACTTTCGCGATGTTCGGCCTGTCCTATGCACCGCTGCTCGCCGTCCTCGTCGGACTGTCGGTGATCGTGCCTTACATCGGCGCGGCCGTGGTCACGTTGCCGGTGGCGCTCGCTGCGTGGATCCAGTTCGGCTGGGGCGACACCTTCATCTGGGTCATGGTCGCCTACGCCATCATCCAGGCGCTCGACGGCAACCTGCTCGTGCCGCTGCTGTTCTCCGACGTGGTCAACCTGCACCCCGTGGCGATCATCGCCGCGGTGCTGGTGTTCGGCGGCCTGTGGGGCTTCTGGGGCGTGTTCTTCGCCATTCCGCTGGCAACACTGGTGAAGTCGTTGCTCAAGGCCTGGCCCAGTCTGGAAGCGCACCGCCACATTGCCGAGCGCACGGCTTAACGCCGCTGCCCGGGCGCGCACGCGCGCCTTACAGGTGCTGCGTCGCGTAGTCAGCCAGGCGCGAACGCTCGCCGCGGCGCAAGGTGATATGGCCGGCGTGCGCCCAGGGACGAAATCGGTCGACGACGTAGGTCAGGCCGGAAGTGGTCTCGCTCAGGTAGGGCGTGTCGATCTGCGCGATGTTACCGAGACAGATGAGCTTCGAGCCGGGGCCGGCGCGCGTGATCAGCGTCTTCATCTGCTTGGGCGTGAGATTCTGCGCCTCGTCGATGATCACGAAGCGATTGAGGAAGGTGCGTCCACGCATGAAGTTCAGCGAGCGAATCTTGATGCGATGCTGGATCAGATCGGCACTTGCCGCGCGGCCCCATTCGCCGCCTTCGTCGGACTCCGAGAGCACCTCGAGATTGTCCATCAGCGCGCCCATCCACGGCGTCATCTTCTCCTCTTCGGAGCCGGGTAGGAATCCGATGTCCTCGCCCACGGGGATGGTCACACGCGTGACGATGATCTCGCGGTACTGACGCGTGTCGAGACACTGCGCGAGGCCCGCAGCGAGTGCGAGCAGCGTCTTGCCGGTACCGGCGACGCCAAGCAGGGTGACGAACTCGATGTCCGGGTCCATCAACAGGTTGAACGCGAAGCTCTGCTCGCGATTGCGCGCGTTGACGCCCCATACCGTGTTTCGCGCTACGCGATAATCGCGTGACTGGCGCAGGAGCACGCGTCCGTTCTCCTCGCCCGCCACCATCAGCTCGAGCGACTCGTCGCCTTCCACGTAGACGAACTCGTTCGGCGCCGCCGCCGGGATCACGCCGCTCGGGATAGCGTACCAGGTCGTGCCTTCGTCTTTCCAGCACTCGACCTGGTCGCTGCATCCGCTCCAGAAGTCGGCCGGAATTGCCGTCGCACCGACGTACAGCAGATCGATGTCGTCGAGAACCTTGTCGTTGTAGTAATCCTCGGCGTCGATGCCCAGCACACGAGCCTTGATACGCAGGTTGATGTCTTTGGACACCAGGATGACGGTGCCATCATCGATCCCGGCACGCAGCGCCAGGACCGTCTCCAGGATGCTGTTGTCGGGGGTCAGGCCGCCGTCGAGCGGCGTGCCCTCGTAGCGCATCGGACGCGTCTGCAGGAACAGGCGCCCGGTCGGTCTGGCGCCGTTGCCGTCGCGCGGATCGATCGCGAGGCCCGCCGCGATCGCACTAGCGTCGGCGGTGCCAATCAGCTCGTCGAGGAAACGGCTCGCCTGGCGCGCGTTGCGCGCGACTTCGGACGCGCCCTTCTTGCTGTGATCGAGCTCCTCGAGCACCGTCATCGGAATGAATACCGCGTGCTCGGCGAAGCGAAACAGCGCCGAGGGGTCGTGGATCAGGACGTTGGTATCAAGGACGTAGGTGCGGGGAGGGGTCGCCATGGCAGAGCGCTATGCGGCTGACGCTACTTGACCGGCTCCATGATCGCGTCGAGATTCAGCTGGTCGCAGAAATCCATGAACTCGCTGCGCATCGCCGCGATCGAGATGTCGGTCGGGATGCTGATGGTCATGTGCAGTGAGAACATCGGCGTACCGGTATGCGCCGCGGCGTAGTTGCTCGTGTACATGTCCTCGACGTTGATGTCGTGGTGCGAGAAGAACTGCGCGATCTGGTGCACGATACCGACCTGGTCGACGGCGATGACTTCGACCGCGTAGGGCATGAGGTCGTGCGCCGGCGCCCGCGTGCGTGCCCGCTGCATGACGATGGTGACGTCGAGTTCCTGCTCGAGGCGCGGCAGCATGGTCTCGATCTTGGCAATCGCGTCCCAGGTGCCGGACAGCAGGACCATCAGGGTGAAGCGGTCGCCCATCACCGCCATGCGGCTTTCGGCGATCGAGCAGCCGCACTCGCGAAACGCCTTGACCATCGGTTCGACGAGGCCCGGACGGTTCTCGCCCATGGCGGAAATCGCAAGGAGGTTCTGCATGCCGGCGCGGGCAGTCGAAGAAGGGTCGTTGGGTGAGGACATAGGCGGCTCGGGCGGAGTATAACGCGTGTCGGCGCCGCGTGGTGCGAACGCTGCGGGGCCGGGCTCGGCGCACCTTGCGCTCCTTGTTCTGACCACATTCAACGGCTACCATGGCCGGTTGTTTTACAGGGTTTTTGTATGGTTACTCCGCGTGGCAGCATCGTTGCGATCGTGACGCCCATGGCGGCAGGCGTGGGAGCCCAGACTCCCCTCGACAAGGCCGCGCTGGCGCGACTCGTCGAGTTCCATATCGGCGAGGGCACCGAGGGTATCGTCGCGGTCGGCACGACCGGTGAATCGGCCACGCTGACCGAGCACGAACACGTCGAGACCATCCGGACCATCATCGACGCGGTGGCCGGCCGCGTGCCGGTGATCGCCGGCACCGGCGCGAACTCGACCCACGAGGCGGTCCGGCTCACGCGCGAGGCACAGGAGCTCGGCGCCGACGCCTGTCTGCTGGTGACGCCTTACTACAACAAGCCGACCCAGGAAGGTCTGTACCTGCACCACAAGGCGGTCGCCGAGGCCGTCGACATCCCGCAGATCCTCTACAATGTGCCCGGACGCACGGCCTGTGACATGCTGCCCGAGACCGTCGCGCGGCTGGCCGAGGTGCCGAACATCGTCGGTATCAAGGAGGCCAGCGGCGACGTCAGCCGGGTTGCGATCATCGAGCACCTCGCCGGCAAGGATTTCGTCCAGCTCAGCGGCGACGACGCGACCGCCCTCGACTTCATGCTCGCCGGCGGTCACGGCGTCATCTCGGTCACCGCCAACGTCGCACCCCGCAAGATGCGCGCGATGTGCGATGCTGCGCGCGCCGGACGCGCGGACGAGGCACGTGCCGTCGACGCCGAGCTGCAACCGCTGCACCACAACCTGTTCGTCGAGGCCAATCCCATCCCGGTCAAGTGGGCCGTCGCGCGGATGGGTCTCATCGAGGCCGGCATTCGCCTGCCCATGACCTGGCTGTCGGCCGGCTACGAAGCGCGCGTCGGCGAAGCCCTGCGGCACGCCGGCATTGCGTGCGAATCCTGAATCATCACCCGGCGGCCGTCGCCGTTGCGAGGAGGAAACGAACCCATGTCTAGAGCCAAGCTAGGGACGCTGCGCGATTCACGGCGAGCATGCCCGCTGGCGCGGCCCGCGGATGTCGCCGCTACCGGCGCCGTCGAGTCGCGCCTGCCGCCGTTCGCCTCACGCGCGCTCCTGGCTGGACTGACGTGCTGCCTGCTGGCTGCCGGGGGCTGCAGCAAGCTGGTGCCGAAGCTCGACGAGGTCTTCCCGGACAATCGCAAGGAATACCAGAAGGCGCAGTCGCTGCCCGACCTCGAAGTCCCGCCGGACCTGAGCACCGAGGCGATTCGCGACCGCATGGCGATTCCGGAAGGCGGTGAGGCTGCGCGCTACTCGACGTTCCAGGAGCGGCGCGCCGACCGCGAGCGCGCCGAGCAGCTCGAGAAGGCGCAGACCTCGGCCATCCGCGTACTCGAAAACGAGCACGTGCTCGCAGTCGAGGGCGCCGTGGTGCAGGTCTGGCCGCGGCTGCAGGCGTTCTGGGCCGACGAGGGCTATGGACTCGAACTCGACGACGTCGAACTCGGCATCATCGAGACGAGCTGGAACGAGGACGAAGCCCAGCTCGCGCGCAACAAGTTCAAGATTTTCGCCGAAGCCGGCGAGGAATCCGGTACGACGCTGCTCTACATCTCGCGCGAGGACCAGGAGCTGGTGCCGCAGGGCGAGGAACTCGCGTGGCAGCGTAAACCGCGCGACGAACAGGCCGAGCGGTCCATGGTCGAGCGCCTCGAGGCACGTCTCGGCGGCGCCACGGGCGGCAGCAGCCGCGCCGTCGCCGCGGCCGACCCGGGGGCCGGCGATGCCGGCAGCGAGGCGGCGGCCGCGCCGGCACCGAGCGGGCCGCAGCATGCCGAGATCGTCAGCGTCGGCGAAGGCAAGGTCTACCTGACCGTCGCCGAAGACTTCCCGAGCGCCTGGAAGAACACCGGCGAGGCGCTCGACCAGCTCGGCATCACGGTCAAGGATTCGGACAAGGGGCGCGGCGTCTACATCATCGAACTCGCCGGTGGCGAGGCCGCGCAGGAAGAATCCGGCATGTGGGACAAGCTCAAGTTCTGGGGCGATGACGACGTGCAGGAATTCCAGGTCAGCCTGACCGGTGTCGGCGAGAAGACCGAGGTCGTGCTGCTGGACCGCAACGGGCGCTGGGAGACGGGCGAGCAAGCCGGCTCCGTGCTGCGCGGGCTGCAGGGGGCGTTCAACGGCGGCCGCCGCTGAGCCCCGCGCGTGCGCTATGCGACGCTGGCGAGCGGCAGCGGCGGCAACGCCACGCTCGTCGAGCACGACGGCCACGCGCTGCTGATCGACTGCGGGCCGAGCGCGCGCACCATCGCGGCGCGCGCTGCCGCCCTCGATTTCGACGTCGAGCGCATCGACGCGGTGCTCATCACCCACGAGCACGACGATCACGTCGGCGGCGCCGCGGCCCTGTCGCGCCGCTATGACCTGCCGGTCTACCTCTCCGGCGGCACTGCGCGTGCCGCCGCCGCCCGCCTCGATGGCCGCGCGCGCCTGTGCCCACTGACGCCGGAGCGCGCGTTCCGGCTCGGGCCTTTCGACGTGGTGCCGGTCATCGTGCCGCACGACGCACGTGAACCCTGTCAATTCGTCATCGCCGCGGGCGGACGCCGCCTCGGCATACTCACCGATCTCGGGCAGTCGACGGCGCACATCGAGCAGCATTACCGCGCGCTGGACGCGCTGGTGCTGGAGTTCAACCACGAACCCGAGCTGCTCGCGCAGAGCCCCTACCCGCGCTCGCTGCGAGAGCGAATCGGCGGGCAGTACGGGCATCTCTCGAACGCCCAGGCGAGCACCCTGCTCGGCCGTCTCGAACCGGGCAGCCTGGTCAGCTTCACCGCCGCCCACCTGAGCGAGAAGACCAACACGCCGGCACATGTCGCCGCCTGTCTCGCGCGCTGTCTGCCGCACGACGTGCCGCGCCACATCGCGCAGCAGGATGCGCCGTCGGCCTGGTTCGAACTCGACGCCTGAGCGCGGCGCTCGGGACCCTGGTCAGGGTTATCTCGTCAACACCGAGGGAACTCGCGGGTGGTCATGGCAAGGCGCGATTCGCAGGCAATAGCAGCGCTATGGGCAACAATGGCAAGGTCGCCGCGGCCGCCCGGAAGCGGCCGAATGTAGAGATAACCCTGACCAGGGCCCTTACTTGCCTTTCTTGACGTGCCGCATCAGGCGGCGGCGCTTGTTCTGCTGGCGTGGCGTGAGCTTGTTGCGGCGTCCCGCGTAGGGGTTTTCGCCCTGGCGAAACTCGAGCTGCACCGGCGTGCCGACGAGATCGAGCGCCTCGCGGAAATAGTTTTCCAGGTAGCGCTTGTAGCTGCCGGGCAGCGATTCCACCTGGTTGCCATGGATCACGATGGTCGGCGGGTTGGCGCCACCCATGTGGGCATAGCGCAGCTTGATGCGACGGCCATGCACGAGCGGCGGCTGGTGCGCGGTGACGGCCGCACCGAGCAGGCTCGTGAGGTCGTGGGTCTTGTGCGAGCGTGACGCCGCGGCGGCGGCGGTGTCGACGGCGCCGAACAGATCGCCGACGCCGCTGCCGTGCAGGGCCGATATGAAGCGTATCTCGGCGAAGCGCGCGAAGCGCAGCCGCCGGTCGAGTTCGCTCTTCACACGTGCGCGCTGGTCGGCGTCGAGCCCGTCCCACTTGTTGATCACGACGACGAGCGCGCGGCCGCTGTCGAGAATCGTGCCCAGCAGGGTGAGATCCTGCTCGGTGACGCCTTCGCGCGCGTCGAGCACCAGCAGCACGACGTTGGCGCGATCGAGCGCCTGCAGGGTCTGCACGACGCTGAACTTCTCCGCCACGCCATGGGTGCGGCTCTTGCGTCGCAGGCCGGCGGTATCGACGATGCAGTAATCGCGGCCGTGCCGCGAGAAATCGGTATCGACGCTGTCGCGCGTGGTGCCCGGCAGATCGGCGGTAATCATGCGTTCCTCGCCCAGAATCCGGTTGACCAGCGTCGACTTGCCGACGTTGGGGCGCCCGACCACGGCGAGCCGGGTACGTGAATCGGCCTCGTCGGCGCCGTAGTCGCCCGCCGGCGGCCAGTCGGCGGTGAGTTCGTCGATCATGTCGACCACGCCTTCGCCGTGCGCGGCGGAAATGGCATGCACGGCGGCCAGCCCGAGGCGCTGGAACTCACCGGTGACGATATTCTCGTTCAGGCCTTCGCACTTGTTCACCGCCAGCACCGCGCGCACGCCGGCGCGCCTCAGCTCGGCGGCGAGCAGCTCGTCGCTCGCATTGAGCCCGCTACGTCCATCGACGACCAGGATCACCGCGTCGCACTCACGCGCAACGGCGAGCGCCTGGCGCGCCACCTGCGCGGAAAGCGCGTCCTGCGCAGTCTCGTCGATGCCACCGGTGTCGACGACGATGTAGCCGGCGGTACCCAGCCGGCCGATGCCGACCTTGGGATCGCGGGTCAGCCCGGGTACATCGGCGACGAGCGCGCTGCGCGAGCGCGTCAGCCGATTGAACAGGGTCGACTTGCCGACATTGGGGCGCCCCACGATGCCGATGGTCGGACGGGGCGAGACGTGGGCGGTGAGGGACATGTTGCGTGGGCGGGCCGCGAGGCCGTCGCCCGCTACTTCGGTCGCATCGCGACCAGGCGTCCGCTGGTGGCGTAGCCGAGCAGCACGCCACCGGCGTCGATGGCCGGAGCAATGATGCGCGTGTCGTCGATGCGCGTGCGGTAGACGAACTCGCCGCTCTCGGCGTCCATCCAATGCAGGTAGCCCTCGAAGTCCCCGGCCACGACGTAGCCGTTGAAATACGTCGGCGCAGTGACGTAACGGAAACGCAGACCGTCCTGCTTCCACACCGAGGTGCCGGTTTCGCGGTCCAGTGCCCAGATCGAGCCCTGCTCGTCGGTAACGTAGACCCGGCCGCCGCCGACCGCGATTCCGGTATAGGAGGAAATTTCGCGTGTCCATGCAATCTGGCCGTCGATGATCGACAGCGCCGCCACCTGGCCGTGGAAGCTCGCGATGTAGACGGTGGTACCGACGACCACCGGATCGGTATCGACATCGACCATGCGTTCGAGGTCGGAACGCCCGCTCGGCACGGCCAACGGACTGTCCCAGCTCGGTCGACCGGTGCGCAGGTCCAGCGCGACCATGCGCCCGTTGTCGAAGCCGACCACGACGAGATCCTCGTCGATGACCGGGGCGGAGGTACCACGCAGCGTCAGCGTCGGCACGGACAGATCGTAGATCCACATGCTCGTGCCGGTCTGCGAATTGAGGCCATAGACCTTGCCATCGCCAGTACGCACCACGGACACGCCGTTGCCGGCAGTGGGTGCGGCGAGGACCTCGCTCGACACTCGCGCGACCCAGCGCAGCTTACCGTTCGCGCTTTCGCGCGCGATCACACGGCCATCACCGGTGCCGATCAGCACGAGCCCGTCGCCACCGCCGGGCCCGCCGGTGTAGCGCACGTTCTTGTCGTGGATCTTCCACTTGACGTCGCCGCTGTCGAGTTCGGTCGCGGCGAGCCGGCCGGTATGGTCGGCGACGAAGAGCAGCCCGTCGACCACCGCCGGCGTGAGCTTGAGGTAGTACTCCTCCGAACCCTTGCCGATCCGGTCGGACCACAGCTCATCGACGTCGATGGTGCCCTCGAAGTCCTCGGCCAGAATCGACGGCGCATCGACCCCGCCCTCCTCGTCACGCCACAGTCCGGTGACCGAGTCGCCCATCGACGACATGGTGTCGCACCCGGCCATGGCCAGCAGCGCGGCCAGCAGCACCGACGGGCCGAACCATCGCGCCCCCGGGAAATCGCGCCCGATCACGACTCGTCGGCCGGCCCGGCGGCCGCAAGGTTGTCGAGCTTGAGCTGGATGGCGCCGCGTTCGAGGCCGATCTCGGCGGCGCGGGTCAGCGCCTCGCGATAGAAGCTGCGCGCCTCGTCCTGCTTGCCGCGGGCGACCAGGACGTCGCCGCGCAATTCGGGATACGGCTCCTCGCCGTCGATCCCGGGCACCGCGTCCAGGCGCGCAGCGGCCGCGTCGGCGTCGCCCTCGGCCAGCAGAATACGCGCCAGGCGCATATTGGCGACGGCACGAAGCTCGGACTCCCCGGCGCTATCGGCCAGTGGTTCGAGCAGCTCCTTGGCGCGCGCGTAGTCGCCGCCCTCGACGGCCATCTTGGCCAGCAGCAGGGCGCTCAGGCGGGCGTAGGCGGAATCGGCATAGGCGTCGAGTATCGCCTCACCGGTCTTGATCGCGTCCTCGCTGCGGCGCGCCTCGACCATGGCCAGGAAACGCTCATAGGTGATGGAGGCGTTTTCGGCCCGGCTCGTCTCGAGGTTGTCCCAGTAACGATAGCCGGCGAGGCCGCCGATGCCGACGACGAGACCGAAGATCAGCGCCTTGCCGTTCTCCTTCCACCAGCGTTTGACGGCTTCGACCTGCTCCTGCTCGGACGCGTAATGTTCCACTCGCGATGCTCCGCCGGCTCGGGGTCCGGCCTGATTTGGAAAAGCACGGAATTATAGCGGTAATCGCCGCCGGCGGGCGGGCCACCGCTTACTCGGCCAGCCAACGGTCGAGGGCCTCTTCCAACCCGCCTTGCGGACAGGTCTCCTGGGGCGCGTCGGCCCGCAGCGGTTTGAGCGTGACGGTGCCGTTGGCGACCTCGTCCTCGCCCAGGATGAGGGCCAGCACGGCGCCACTGCGGTCGGCCTTCTTCATGCGCGATTTCATACTGCCGCCGCCGACGTGGACGAGCACGCGGCGCTGCGGACAGCGTTCGCGCAGCGCCTCCGCCAGGGTCAGCGCATGGGCGTCGAGCGCGTTGCCGGTCGCCATCAGGTAGACGTCGGGGTGGACCGGCGGCTGCTCGCCCCGCGCCTGGCGCCACAGCTCGAGCAGGCGCTCCAACCCCATCGCGAAGCCCACCGCCGGTGTCGGCTTGCCGCCCATCAGCTCGACCAGGCCGTCGTAACGTCCGCCCGCGCAGACCGTGCCCTGGGCGCCGAGCTCGCTCGTGATCCACTCGAACACCGTGCGCGAGTAGTAATCGAGCCCGCGTACGAGGCGCGGATTGACCACGCACTCCACGCCATTGTCGGCGAGGATGCCCTGCAGGGCATCGAACTGGGCGCGCGACTCGTCGTCGAGGTGATCGGCCAGCGACGGCGCATCGGCGATGATCGCCGTCATGTCCGGATTCTTGCTGTCGAGTATGCGCAGCGGGTTGCGCTCGAGCCGCGTCACGCTGTCGGCGTCGAGGGCGTCGCGATGCGCGGCGAAGTAGCGCGTGAGCACGTCGCGATATGCCGCGCGTGCCTCGGCCGTACCGAGCGAGTTGATCTCCAGGCGCAGCGTGTCGAGACCGAGCGCGCGCCACATGCGCGCGGTGATCAGGATAAGTTCGGCGTCGACGTCCGGTCCGGGTGGGCCGAACACCTCGGCGCCGATCTGGTGGAACTGGCGCTGGCGCCCACGCTGCGGCCGCTCGTGGCGGAACATCGGGCCGCGGTACCACAGGCGCAGCGGCTGGTGCTGCAACAGGCCGTGCTGCAGCACGGCGCGCACGCAGCCGGCAGTACCCTCGGGGCGCAGGGTGAGGTTGTCACCGTTGCGATCGTCGAAGGAATACATCTCCTTCTGCACGATGTCCGTGGTGTCGCCGATGGAGCGCTTGAACACCGCCGTCTGCTCGACGATCGGCAGGCGAATCTCGCGGTAGTCGTAGGCGTCGAGGATGGCGACGAGCGCGTTCTCGAGGGCGCGCCAGTCGCCGCTGTCGACCGGCAGGATGTCGTTCATGCCACGAATGGCCTGGAGATGTTCGCTCATGGTCAGGCTCGCGCCCCGCGGGGCTGCTCAGGTACTGCTAACAAAAAATTCGATCCATGGTAACGCGACCGCCGTGCGGGAGACGCACGGCGCCGGCCCGACCGGGGCCGCCACTGCCGTCACGCAGCGCGCCGGGTACCGTACGCCCGGGCACCGCCTCCGCGCCGGCGGCCCGCGGCAGGTGCGCTTCAGCGCCCCAGTTCGAGACGCGCCACGCCCTCGTTCGCATGCGGCGCGAGGTCGACCTCGGCACCGCGAAAGCTCACGCTGACCGAGGGCGAATTGCCGATCACGAGCTTGTACGGCGGCGTCCCGCCGAGCTCGAGCTCACGCCCCGGCCGTGCGATGTCGAAGAACAGGCGCCGCCCGCTGGCGTCGCTGACATCGATCCAGGCTTCTTCGCGGGTGCGGATCACGAGCTCGGCGACGGCATCGGTCGCATCTTCGGTCGCGGTATCGGCCGGCGCGGTATCCGCAGCTTCGCCGTCAGCCTGCGCCGCGCCAACGGCATCGGTGGGCGTGGCCGCCTCGTCGGCGGGCGGCACCATGGCCGCCCCGGGCTCGTCGACCGCGTCGGGCGGCAGCCCGAAGCCGGCCGTCATGGCGGAATCCGGGCTTGCGGGCTCGCCATCGTAGAACGGCGCCTGCGGATGCGTCACGACCGGAAACTCGTAGGAGAGGGGTTCAGCGGGCTCCGCTTCGGGGGCCGCTGGCGCCGGCTGCTCGACCAGCGCGTCGAGGTCCAGCGCACCGTGATCCTGGGCGCGCCACCACAGCGCGATCAGCACCACCAGCAGCACTACCAGCGTCACGGTCGTGTAGCGCACGAGGTTGCTCTCGCTGGTGATCTGCAACGGCGCGCGCGACTTGAAATCGGACAGCTCGGGTTCCTCGTTGCCGGCACGCTGCTCGAACACACCCAGGAACGCCGCGCTGTCCATGCCATGTTCCTTGGCGATCGCCCGCAGGTAACCGCGCACGAACGCCGGCGGCGGCAGGCGATCGAAATCCTCGCTCTCGAGCGCACGTACGATCTTGGGCTCGAGCCTGAGCAGGTGCGCGAGATCCTCCACGCTCAGGTCGCGCGCCTCGCGCGCGCTGCGCAGCATGCGTCCGAGTTCGCCCGGCTCGACGCCGCCGCGGGCCTCGTCGACCTCGTTCACGTCGGCGTCGTTCATGGCGTTCTCGTCTCGAGCAGCAGACGCGTCTCCGGCGCATCGGGAAAGCCGCGCTCGAGTTGCAGGCTGTAGCTCGCGACCGCGTCACGGTCCTCGAGCTCGCGTTCGATGCGGATTCCCAGCCACAGCGAGCGCGGCGTGTGCCGCGCTACCTCGAGGTAGCGCTGCAGGTAGCCGCGCGCCGGCAGGTAGCGCTCGAGCCGGTAGCTCAGGTCGGCCATCTGCAGCAGTGCCGGTGCCAGGCGGGGATCGATCTCGAGCGCCTTGCGGAAATGACCCTCGGCGGTGTCCAGGTCGCCGGCATCGAAGGCACAGGTCCCGGCGTTGCTGTAGGCCACCGCCGGCAGGCGGTACAGGGGATTCCCAACCGCCTTGAGGAACTGCGCCTGGCCGGCCTCGTGACGGCCCTGGCGGCACAGAAACTGGCCGTAGTTGTTCAGCGCCGCGGAATTGCGCGGCCCAATCGCGAGCGCACGCTCGAAGCTGCGCTCGGCCTTGTCGTTCTCGCCCAGCGCCGCGTGCAGCAGTCCCATCGCGTTGTGCGCATCGACGAAGTCGGGATCGGCGACCAGCGCCCTGTCGATCTTCTGCATCGCGGTCTCGTAATCGCCGCGCTGCAGATACTGCATGCCGAGCTCGGTGTTGACCTGCGCGAGCTTCGCACGGTCGACCTCCGCATCACGCGATGCGCCCGGGCTGGTACAACCGGCAGCGACGACCAGCGCCAGGCAGGTCAGCAGTCGGCGCACGCGCGGCGTCGACTCAGGCCGCATGGTGGGCAGCGTCGGCAACGCGCCGGTGACGGCGCGCGCGCGCCTGTACCTCGCCGACCAGCTGCCCACAGGCCGCGGCGATGTCGTCGCCGCGCGTCTTGCGCGTGATGGTCACCAGGCCGGCACGCGAGAGACGCTCGCGGAACGCGTCGATGGCGGCATCGGTGGAACGCTCGAAACCGGCGCCCGCGAAAGGGTTGAACGGTATCAGGTTGACCTTGGCCGGCAGGCCCTGCAGCAGCCGGATGAGCGCGCGCGCTTCGCTGACCGTGTCGTTGACGCCCTTGAGCATGATGTACTCGAATGTTATCTCGCCATGCGGATTGCTCGCGGCGTAGCGGCGGCAGGCATCGAGCAGCTCGGCCAGGGGATAGCTGCGATTGATCGGAACCAGCGCATCGCGCAGCTCGTCGTTGGTCGCATGCAGGGAAATGGCCAGGCTCACCGGGCATTCCCGCGCCAGGCGATCGATACCGGGCACCACGCCCGCGGTGCTCAGCGTAACCCGCTTGCGCCCCAGGTTGTAAGCGTTGTCGTCCATCATCAGGCGCATCGCGGGCACCACGTTGTCGAAATTGAGCAAAGGTTCACCCATGCCCATCATGACCACGTTGGTGATGTGCCGCCCCTGCTTGGGCGTCTGGCCCAGCCGGCGCGCGGCGAGCCACACCTGGCCGATGATCTCGGCCACGCCGAGGTTGCGATTGAAACCCTGCCGCGCGGTAGCGCAGAAGCGGCAATCCAGCGGACAGCCGACCTGCGAGGAAACACACAACGTGCCGCGCTCACCCTCCGGAATGAACACCGTTTCCACGCAGTTGCCGGAATCAACCCGCATCAGCCACTTGCGCGTGCCATCCGCGGAGAGCTGCTCGGACTCGATGACCGGGGGACGAATCTCCGCCTCCGCCAGCAAACGCTCGCGCAGCGCCTTGCTCAGATTGCTCATCGCGTGGAAATCGATGACGCCCTGCTGGTGGACCCACTTGATGATCTGGGTCGCACGGAAACGGCGCTCACCGAACGCCTCGAAGTAACCGGCGAGGCCGTCTTCGTCGAGGTCGAGCAGGTTGGCCGGTGCGGGCGTCATCAGGAGGCTCAGCGTGAGAGAATCTCGTCGTTGTCGAAGAAGAACGCAATCTCGACCGCCGCGGTCTCCGGGGCGTCGGAGCCGTGCACCGCGTTCTCGGTGATGCTGTTGGCGAACTCGGCGCGGATGGTGCCGGGTGCGGCATCGGCCGGATTGGTCGCGCCCATCACGTCACGATTCACCTGAATGGCGTTGTCGCCTTCGAGTACCTGCACCATCACCGGGCCGGACATCATGAACTCGACCAGCTCGCCGAAGAACGGCCGCTCGCGATGCACACCGTAGAAGGCCTCGGCCTGCTCGCGGCTCATCTGCAGCATCTTCGCCGCCACGATCTTGAGGCCCGCGGCTTCGAATTTCGCGAGGATCGCGCCGATGTGGTTGTCACGCACGGCGCTGGGTTTGATGATCGACAGCGTGCGCTCTTTAGCCATGGTGCTGTGGTCTCCTAACTTCTTGATAAGGCGTTAAAAACGGCGCGCCATTATACTGCCTGACGGAAAGAAAACCACAGCCGTGAACGGGCTTTGCGGCGGGCGCCCGGCGCGCCCTGCCCACCAGTTCGTCAAACGCCGCACGTCGCCGCCGCGCGGCCCGCGTCCACCGCGTCAGTAAAGGCCGGTTTCGAGCCGCGCCGCCTCGGACATCATGTGCGGCGCCCACGGCGGATCGAACACCAGGTCGACCTCGACCTCGCCGACGTTCGGCACCTGCGCCACCTTGGCCCGCACGTCCTCGACCAGGAACGGGCCCATACCGCAGCCCGGCGCGGTCAGGGTCATGTCGATCTCGACGCGGTTGCCGTGATCGGAAGGCATCACCTCGCAGCGGTAGATGAGGCCCAGCTCGACGATGTTGATCGGAATCTCCGGGTCGTAGCAGGTGCTCAACTGCTCCCAGATCAGATCCTCGTCGACGCTGCCATCACCGCGGTGGGCGGCACCCTCGGCCGGCAGGGCCTCGACGTCCATGCCGAGGGCGTCCACATCGGCGGCGTTGATGCGGGCGAGGTTGCCGTTGACGTTCACCGTCACCGAACCGCCGAGCGCCTGGGTGACGAACACCGGGTCGCCCGCCTGGAGCCGGATCGGCGTTCCCTGCGGGATGAGAATGGCGTCGCAGTCGCGCTCGAGCGCGATCGGGCGGGTGAAATCCTGAGCGTGGTCCATGGTCATGGTCGGGTCAATCCACCAGCATCGTACGGACTTTCTCGAGGGCATCAAAGACCTGTTCGACTTCCTCGAGCGTGTTGTAGAGAGCAAACGAAACGCGCGCCGTGCCTGGAACACCGAAGCGTTCCATCACCGGCATCGCACAATGGTGGCCGGTACGGATGGCAATGCCGTGGTGATCGAGCAGCGTGCCGAGATCCTGCGGATGCACGCCCTCGATGCAGAACGAAAGTACCGCGACCTTGTGCGCGGCGCTGCCGATGATGCGCAGCCCGGGCACGGCGAGCGCACGCGCCGTCGCAGCTTCGAGCAGGGCGTGCTCGTGGCGTTGAACGGCGGCGAAATCGAGCGAGGAGAAGTACTCCAGGGCCGCGGCGAGCCCCAGGCCGCCGGCGATGTTGGGCGTACCGGCTTCGAACTTGTAGGGGATGTCGTTGTATTCCGAATGACTGAAGCGCACGACCTTGATCATGTCGCCGCCGCCTTGCCAGGGCGGCATCGCCTCGAGCAGCGCGGCGCGCCCGTAGAGGACGCCGACCCCGGTCGGCCCGAACGCCTTGTGGCCCGAGAACGCGTAGAAATCGCAGCCCAGTGCCTGCATGTCGAGCGGCTCGTGCACGCTCGCCTGCGCGCCGTCGAGCAATACCACGGCGCCGACCGCATGGGCGAGCCGCACGATTTCGGCCACCGGGTTGACGGTGCCGAGGGCGTTGGAGACGTGCACCGCGGCAACCAGCCGGGTGCGCTCGTTCAACAGCGCCGCGAACTCGTCCATCAGCAGCGCGCCGTCGTCGTCGATCGGAGCGACCACGAGGCGCGCGCCGGTCTGCTCGCAGACCATCTGCCAGGGCACGATGTTCGAGTGGTGCTCGAGCGCGGTGATCAGGATCTCGTCGCCCGGCCCGAGCTGCGGTCGCGCCCAGCTCTGCGCGACCAGGTTGACCGCCTCCGTGGTGCCCCGCGTAAAGACGATCTCGCGCTCGTCCGCGGCATTGATGAAGTGCTGCACACAACGGCGCGCGTCTTCGTAGGCCGCGGTCGCCTCGCCGCTCAAGGTGTGCACGCCGCGGTGGATGTTGGCGTTCTCGTACGTGTAGTAGTGCGTGAGACGGTCGATGACCTGGCGCGGCTTCTGCGTCGTCGCGGCGTTGTCGACGTAGACCAGCGGCTTGCCCTTGATCTCGCGCGCGAGAATGGGGAAGTCGGCGCGGATCCGCACGAGGTCGAGCTCGGGCGCCACCGCGACGTTGGCGTTCATGGTGTTCATGATTGTTTCAACAGGGCTTCGAGTTCGCTCAGGGCACCGGCGCCGATGAAGCGCTCCTCGATGGCGTGGCGAATGCTGTCCAGGGGGATGGTCTCGACGACCTTCTCGGCGAAGGCATAGGTGAGCAGGGCGCGCGACTGCGCCTCGTCGATACCGCGCGACCGCAGGTAGAACAGGGCCTGCGTGTCGAGCTCGCCGACGGTCGCGCCGTGGGCGCAGCTGACGTCGTCCGCATAGATCTCGAGCTCCGGCTTGGTATCGACTTCGGCCTGGCGCGACAGCAGCAGGTTGTTGCTGGCCTGGTGCGCGGTAATGCATTGCGCGTCGCGGCGCACCAGGACCTTGCCGTTGAACACGCCGCGGCTGCGCCCGTCGAGGATACCGCGATACAGCTCCTCGCTGTGAGTGTCGCCGACCTGGTGGTCGATCAGCGTATGGTGGTCGACGTGCTGCGTGCCAGTCGTCGCAAACAGGCCATTGAGGCGGCAGCGTGCGCCGCGCGCGGCGAGCGCCACCTCGATGTCGATCCGCGTGAGCGCGCCGCCGAACGTGACCGAGTCGCTGTTGAACGTGGCATTCGCCGCGAGCGTGGCCCGCACGCGGCCAATCTGGGCGGTGGAAACGGGTTCGTTCTGCAGCCGGTGGTGATCGACCACCGCGCCCTCGTCCAGGCTCAGATCGCTGACCACGTTGGTCAGGCCGTGGTCACCGTCCTGGCCGACGAACTCCTCGATCATGCGCAGCCGCGCATGGCGGCCGGCGCGCACGATGACGCGAGGCGTACGCAGCAGGGGCGTGGCCCCCGCGGCGACGAAAACCAGGTGCAGGGGCGCGTCGAGACTGCTATCGGCGTCCACCTCGATGATCAGGCCGTCGTCGAGCAGCGCCGCGTTGAGCGCGGTGAAGACCGCCTCGGGCGCGTACTGCTCGGCATAGACCGTGGCAACGTGCTCGGCGTCCGCGGCCACCGCGGCGGCGATGCTGGTTACGCGAACGCCCGCCGGCAGCGCGTCCAGCGTCGACAGGTCGGCGCGGAAGCGGCCGTTGACGAGCACCGCGCGGTGCGGCGATGTGGAAGCCAGCGGCAGCGCGGCGAGCGACGGCGCGTCGAGCACGGCGCCGTCGGCCTCGCTCGCCGCGCGGTAGGCGACGTCTTTCAGGCTCGCGAGGCTGGTGTACTTCCAGGCCTCCTGGCGCGTGCTCGGCACGCCGTGGGCGCGCACCTGTTCGGCGGCTCGCAGGCGCGCCTCGGCCAGCGGCCCGGCCGGTGCGAGATCGGCGAGGATACGTTCGAGCGCTTCCATCACGCCGCCTCGCTGGTCAGCCAGTCGTAGCCGCGCGCTTCGAGCTCGTGGGCGAGTTCCTTGCCGCCGGACTTGATGATGCGTCCCTTGGACAACACGTGCACGTAGTCGGGCACGATGTAATCGAGCAGGCGCTGGTAGTGCGTGACGACGATGAACGAGCGCTCCTCGTCGCGCAGCGCGTTGACGCCCTCGGCGACGGCCTTGAGCGCGTCGATGTCGAGACCCGAGTCGGTCTCGTCGAGGATCGCCAGGCGCGGCTCGAGCACGCTCATCTGGAACACCTCGTTGCGCTTCTTCTCACCTCCGGAAAAGCCTTCGTTGACCGGCCGGTTGAGCAGGCTTTCGTCGAGACCGACGGCCTTGACGCGGGCCTTGACCAGCTTGAGGAAGTCGACCGCCGAGAGCTCCTTCTCCCCGCGGTAAGCGCGAATGCCATTGAGCGCCGCCTTGAGCATGTAGACGTTGTTGACGCCCGGAATCTCGACCGGGTACTGGAAAGCCAGGAACACGCCTTCCCCGGCGCGCTCCTCTGGCTCGAGTTCGAGCAGCGGCTTGCCATTGAACGTCGCCGAGCCATCGGTCACGGTATAGCCCTCGCGCCCGGCGAGCACGTGCGAGAGCGTGCTCTTGCCCGATCCGTTCGGGCCCATGATGGCGTGGGTCTCACCGGGACGGACGACCAGGTCGATACCGCGCAGGATGGGCTTGCCGTCGATTTCGGCGTGAAGATTCTTGATCTCGAGCATGGTTGCTTCCTGAACGTTGCGCGCGTGGCCTCAGCCGACCGCGCCTTCCAGACTGATGCCGAGGAGCTTCTGCGCCTCGACGGCGAATTCCATCGGCAGTTCCTTGAACACTTCCTTGCAGAAGCCGTTGACGATCATGTTGACGGCGTCTTCCTGGCCGATGCCGCGCGAGCGCAGGTAGAACAGCTGATCGTCGCTGATCTTCGAAGTCGAGGCTTCGTGCTCGACCTGCGCACTGGGATTGCGGCATTCGATGTAGGGAAAGGTGTGCGCGGCCGAACGATCGCCGAGCAGCAGAGAATCGCACTGCGTGTAATTGCGCGCACCCTCGGCCCCCGGCGCGATCCGCACCAGGCCGCGGTAGGCGTTCTGGCTGCGTCCCGCCGAGATGCCCTTGGAGACGATGGTCGAGCGCGTGCCGCGTCCGAGGTGGACCATCTTCGTGCCCGTGTCGGCCTGCTGCAGGTTGTTGGTCAGGGCCACGGAGTAGAACTCGCCGACCGAGTCTTCGCCCTTGAGCACGCAGCTCGGGTATTTCCACGTGATCGCCGAGCCGGTCTCGACCTGGGTCCAGGAAATCTTCGAGCGCGCACCGCGGCAGTCGCCACGCTTGGTGACGAAGTTGTAGATGCCGCCGCGGCCTTCCTCGTCGCCCGGGTACCAGTTCTGCACGGTGGAGTACTTGATCTCGGCATCCTGCAGCGCGACCAGCTCCACCACCGCCGCGTGCAGCTGGTTCTCGTCGCGCATCGGCGCCGTGCAGCCCTCGAGGTAGCTGACATAGCTGCCCTCGTCGGCGATGACCAGCGTGCGCTCGAACTGGCCGGTATTCATCGCGTTGATACGAAAATAGGTCGAGAGCTCCATCGGGCAGCGCGTGTTCTTGGGGATGTAGACGAACGAGCCGTCGGTGAACACGGCCGAGTTCAGCGCCGCGTAGTAGTTGTCGGTGACCGGCACCACCGAGCCGAGATACTTCTGAATCAGCTCGGGGTGCTCCTGTACCGCCTCGGAGAAGGAGCAGAAGATCACGCCGGCCTCGGCCAGCTTGTCGCGGAAAGTCGTGTGCACGGAGACGCTGTCGAACACCGCGTCGACCGCCACGCCGGCCAGCATCTTCTGTTCTTCGAGTGGGATGCCGAGCTTCTCGTAGGTTTCGAGCAGCTTCGGGTCGACTTCGTCGAGGCTCTGCGGGCGATCCTTGTCGGATTTCGGCGCCGAATAATACGAAATCGCCTGGAGGTCGATCGGCGGATAGGACACGTGCGCCCAGTTCGGCTCGCGCATCTGCTGAAAGCGCGCGAAGGCCTTAAGGCGCCATTCGAGCATCCATTCGGGCTCGTTTTTCTTGGCCGAAATCAGGCGGATGGTATCGGTGTCCAGGCCGGGCGGGACCGTGTCCTGGTCGATCTCGGTGAAGAAGCCGGCCGCGTACTGGCGGTCGACGATTTTTTCGATGTCCTGGGCGTTACTGGCCATGGTGGCTGTTACTCTCGGGTCTCGGGCTCTGGGGCCTGGGGCTCTGGGGTCTCGGGGATGGCGCGCTCAGCCGCGGGTTCAGAGGCTGAAGCTCTCGCCACAGCCACAGGTCGCGGCGACGTTGGGGTTGTCGAAGCGGAAGCCCTCGTTGAGGCCTTCGCGGGCGTAGTCGACCTGGGTACCGTCGAGGTACTTGAGACTCTCGGGGTCGACGACCACCGACACACCGTCGCAATCGAACACCTGGTCGTGGTCCTGCACCCCTTCGGCCAGTTCCACCACGTACATGTAACCCGAGCAGCCGGTCGGCTTGACGGCCAGGCGCAGGCCACTGGTGTTTTCCTCGCGGGCCATGAAGGCGCGTACGTGGGCTATGGCCCGTTCGGTCAGGGTAATTGCCATAGTCTTGGTTTCTCCTTGGCTACTCTGCGGCGACGGTGCTCAAACCGTCGCCTGTGGGCGGGCTTCCTTGTCGTGCGGCTCCTGCATGCGGTGCAGGGTCTGCACGCTCTTGCGGCGCACCAGCTGGTCGAGGCTGACGTTGCCCAGGAAGTCGCGGATCTGGCAGCTGAGTTCCTCCCACAGATCGTGCGTGAGGCAGCGCTTCTCGCCGTGGCAGTTACGCTGACCACCGCACCGCGTGGCATCGACGGTCTCGTTGACCGCGTCGATGACGTCGGCGACCGAGATGCTGTCGCCGGGCCGCCCCAGGCGGTAGCCACCGCCGGGACCCCGCAGGCCGTCGACCAGGCCGTTGCGGCGCAGTCGCGCGAACAATTGCTCGAGGTAGGATTGCGAGATGCCCTGGCGCTCGGCGATTGCGGCCAGCGAAACCGGGCCGCGGTCGTAATGCAGGGCCAGGTCCAGCATGGCCGTGACGGCATACCTGCCGCGGGTCGTGAGTCTCATGCGTCGTTCTCCTGGTGCGCCGTGACGAAATCAGAGTGAATTGGTAGGTAATGATGCGTTATCCGACCAAAACAGTCAATTATTGTTCCGAAAAAAAATCTCCGCGGCACGGCGCTACCGCCGTGGGCGGCACCGGGCGGGTGAGGAAACGCGGGGCTCAGTCGAGATCGCTGGCGGTGGCGGGCTCGGTGTCGCGAGCGCGGGCGACCTCGGTCTTGAGCTCGGCAATCTCGCGCTCGACCTCGCGTGCGTGGTCGAGCAGCGAGTCGAGCGCCTGCGAGACGGGGTCCGGCATGTTGGGTACCTGGCCGTAGGCGTCGAACCCGATCTTGCGCGCGGTCTCTTCCCGCTGGCGGAACTTGTCCGCCACGCCCGTCTGCACGACCTTGCCCGGCACGCCGACGACCGTGGTGCCGGGCGCAACGTCGCGCACGACGACCGCGTTGGACCCGATGCGCGCATCGGCACCCACGGTGATCGGGCCGAGTACCTTGGCGCCGGCGCCGATGACCACGCCGTTGGCGAGCGTGGGATGGCGTTTGCCCTTCTCCCAGCTCGTGCCACCGAGGGTGACGCCGTGGTAGAGCGTGCAGTCGTCGCCGATCTCGGCGGTCTCACCGATAACCACGCCCATGCCGTGATCGATGAAGAAACGCCGCCCGATGGTCGCACCGGGGTGGATCTCGATGCCCGTGAAGAACCGCCCGAGATGGGAAACGAAACGCGCCAGCCACTTCAGCCCGGCGCCCCACAGCAGGTGACTGAGCCGATAGAACAGCACCGCGTGCACGCCCGGGTAGCAGGTCAGGATCTCGAGCGTGTGACGCGCGGCGGGGTCGCGCTCGAATACACAGCTGACGTCTTCTCTGATACGCTCGAACATGACTGACACCATTGCGAGTCTGCTGGTCGGACACGCAATCCTACCCGATCAACGCCGCGAGCCCGAATCCCGGGCAGCCCGCGCGGTGCGAAAAACCACCATGACGACCAGCCCGCACGACGAATCGCATGACGACGATCGCCCGCTGACCCTGCGCGAACTCGCCGGCAGCGGACTGGCCGCCGCACTCGGCGTGCAGAGCAACAAGAATCGTGAACGCGACTTTCGCCGCGGCACCGCACGTCAGTACGTCGTGCTGGGCGTGGTCGGCACGCTGCTGTTCATCCTCACCGTCTATCTCGCGGTGAAAGTCGTCCTGCATCTCGCGCTCGGCTGAGCGCGAACGGCTTCCCTACCTGTTGCCGAGCCGCGCGAGCTCCTCGCGCAGCCGGCCCAGCGCGGCGCTCGCGTCGGCCAGCTTCGCGCGCTCCTTGTCGACCACCGCGGCCGGCGCGCGTTCGACGAAGGACGGGTTCGCGAGCTTGTTCTCGGCGCGCCCGATTTCACCTTCCAGGCGTTCGACCTCGCGACCCAGCCGGGCCCGTTCGGCGTCGCGGTCGATGAGGTCACTGAGCGGCACGAGCACGGTCATCTCACCCGCCAGCGCGGTCGCGCAGTCGCCCGGCTCGGTGGGTGCGGCAGCCAGCGGCTGCGTGCGCGCGAGCTGCTCGATGATGCGGCCGTGGGCGGCCAGCCAGGTCTGCTCGGCGGTGCTGCCGTCGCGCGTGTACAAGGGCAGGCGCTTGCCCGGCTCGATGTCGTACTCGGCGCGGATGCGCCGCACGCCCAGCACGAACTCGCGCATCCAGGCGAACGCGGCTTCGTCGTCGCCCGTCGCGACCGCGGCCGCCTCCGGATAGGGCTGGGTCATGATGGTGCTCGCCTCGACGCCGACCAGCGGCGCGAGCTTGAGCCAGATTTCCTCGCTCACGAACGGCATCAGGGGATGCAGTGCGCGCAGGCTCTGATCGAGAATCTCGAGCAGCACCAGGCACACCCCGTCCTTGGCCGCGCTGCTCGCCGCCTCGTCGTAGAGCGTGACCTTGGCCATCTCGATGTACCAATCGCAGTACTCGTCCCACACGAACTCGTAGAGCGCCTGTGCGGCGAGATCGAAGCGATACCCGTCGAAGCCCTCGCGCACTCGCGCGATCGTCGCGGCGAAGCGCGCGCGGATCCAGCGCTCGGGCATGCCCAGCTCGCACTGCGCCGGCGGCGTGGCGCCGCGATGCTGTTCGCATGCCATCATGACGAAGCGCGCGGCATTCCATATCTTGTTGCAGAAATTGCGGTAACCGCCGATGCGGCCCAGGTCGAAGCGGATGTCGCGGCCCTGCGTCGCCATCACGGCGAAAGTGAAGCGCAGCGCATCGGTGCCGAAGGCGGTAATCCCGTCGGGGAACTGGCGCCGCGTCGCGGCTTCGATCTTGGGCGCGTCCTCGGGGCGCATCAGGCCGGTCGTGCGCTTGGCCACGAGGGTGTCGAGATCGACGCCGTCGATGAGATCGAGCGGGTCGAGGATGTTGCCCTTGGACTTCGACATCTTGTTGCCGTCGGCATCGCGCACGAGACCATGGATATAGACCTCGCGGAACGGCACATCACCCATGAACTTGATGCCCATCATGATCATGCGCGCGACCCAGAAGAAGATGATGTCGAAGCCGGTGACGAGCACGCTGGTCGGGTAGAAGGTCTCGAGTTCGGGCGTCTTGTCCGGCCAGCCGAGCGTGGAGAACGGCCACAGCGCAGACGAGAACCAGGTGTCGAGCACGTCCGGATCCTGCGTCAACACGAGGTCGGGCGCGAGGCCGGCGCGTGCGCGCGCTTCGGCCTCGTCGTGGCCGACGTAGATGTTGCCGGCCTCGTCGTACCACGCCGGGATGCGGTGCCCCCACCACAGCTGGCGCGAGATGCACCAGTCTTCGATGTTGCGCATCCATTCGAAGTAGGTCTTGGACCAGTTCTCCGGCACGAAGCGGATACGCCCGTCCTCGACCGCGGCGATGGCCGGCTCGGCCAGCGGCTGGATGCGTACGAACCACTGGTCGGTGAGATAGGGTTCGATCACGCTGTGCGTGCGGTCGCCGCGCGGCACCATCAGCTTGTGATCGTCGATACGCACGATGAGGCCGGCCTGTTCGAGCTCGGCGACGACGGCCTTGCGTGCCTCGAAGCGATCGAGACCGCGAAAACGCTCGGGCGCGTTGTCGTTGATCGCGGCGTCGTCGGTGAAGATGTTGATCATCTCCAGCTCGTGCCGCTGGCCGATCGCGTAGTCGTTGAAATCGTGCGCCGGGGTGATCTTCACGCAGCCGGAACCGAACTCGGGGTCGACGTAATCGTCGGCAACGATCGGAATCTCGCGTTCAGTCAGCGGCAGGCGCACGCTCTTGCCGATGAGTCGGCGGTACCGCTGGTCCTCCGGGTGCACGGCGACGGCGGTGTCGCCGTGCATGGTCTCGGGCCGCGTGGTGGCGACGACGACCTCGCCGCTGCCGTCGGCAAGCGGGTAGCGCATGTGCCACAGGTGGCCGTTCTCCTCCTCGGAGACGACCTCGAGATCGGAGATCGCGGTGTGCAGCACCGGGTCCCAGTTGACCAGGCGTTTGCCGCGGTAGATGAGACCCTCGTCGAAGAGCGAGACGAACACTTCGCGCACGGCGCGAGAGAGATCCTCGTCGAGGGTGAAACGTTCGCGGCTCCAGTCCATCGAGGCGCCCATACGCCGCAGCTGGCGCGTGATGGTGCCGCCCGATTCGCCCTTCCACTGCCACACGGCGTCGACGAACGCGTCACGACCGAGGTCATGGCGGGTGCGGCCATGCGCGGCAAGCTGACGCTCGACGACGATCTGCGTCGCGATGCCGGCATGATCGGTACCGCACTGCCACAGGGTGTTGCGCCCGGCCATGCGCTGGTAACGGATCAGCGCGTCCATCAGCGTGTCCTGGAACGCGTGTCCCATGTGCAGGCTGCCCGTGACGTTGGGGGGCGGCAGCATGATGCAGTAGGGCTCGCCGCGACCGCCGGGACGGAAATGCCCGGCCTCCTCCCATTGCTGGTAACGGCTGCGCTCGATCGCCTGCGGATCGTAGGTTTTCTCCATCGGGATGGACATCGGGGCGGTTTCCTGTCGTGAAATCGGGTCGGGGGGAGTGCTCGCGGCCGAGGCCTCGCGGCCGAACTCGCGACGAATCTCGTCCTTCAGCTCGGCGACGGCGCCGGCCAGGGTGCTGGCCAGGGTAGCGGAGAGCAATTGTTTCAAATCGGTGCCGAGGGCGGCCAGCAGCGCGTCTCCGGCGACGTTTCCGGGCGCGCGCGCGGCGGCATCCACGGCGCTCGCGGCCGGCGGCGCGACGCGCTCGGTCAGGCGTGGCGGGGTGTCCGCGTCGGCACGCTCGGTCAGGCGCGGCGGCGCCGCCTCCGCTTCGTCCGCCCCCGCGCGTGGCGGCATGGCAGCGTCACCGGGAGTCTCCCGGCCGCTCATGTCGGGTCCAGCCGGCAGCCGTGACCGTGCCGGCCCGGTGCTCGTCGTCGTTGTGCGCTGGTCATGGGTCGCTCATACGCTGCGCATCTCGCACCATGCCCGCTTCCCGGCGGCCTGCTCGCTCACGATTCCGGGGCGTCCTCAGCGGCCGATCTTGTGCGTGTGCAGCGGGAAGCCGCGTTCCTGGTAGTAGCGGTAACGCGTGCGCGCGGCCTGTCGGCTGGCATCGTCGTGTCCGGCCGACTCGACCACGCGCTCGAAACGGCTGACCGCCTCGGGCACACCGCTGGCGAGATTGATCAGCACGTCGTGGCTGACCGCGCCGGCCGCGGCGGTGCCGATGACCACCGGCATTGTCCCGTCGGCGTCCTGCTCGAGCGCATGCGGCACGAAACTCGTATCCTGGAACTGCCACAACAGGTCGTCGAAACGTCGCGCGCCCTCGCCGTCCTCGCAGTTGACGTAGACCGCGTGGCCCTGCTGCCAGGCCTTCTCGACGACGCGACACAGCGTGCGATCGTGGACCACGCCGCCACCCTCCACGACGTAGAAATCGACGCGCGTCATTGCATCCTGTGCATGATGTAGTCGAACAACAGCCCTACGGGTCGGCCGCTCGCCCCCTTGTTCTTGCCGCTCAGCCAGGCAGTGCCGGCGATGTCGAGGTGCGCCCAGTGGTACTGCTTGGTGAAGCGGGCCAGGAAACAACCGGCGGTGATGCTGCCCGCGGCACGTCCGCCAACGTTGGCCATGTCGGCGAACGGGCTGTCGAGCTGCTGCTGGTAGTCCTCCCACAGCGGCAGGCGCCAGGCGCGATCCCCGCTGCGCTCACCGGCGGCGAGCAGCTCGGCGGCAAGCGTGTCGTCGTTGGCCATCAGGCCGCTGGCGTGTTCACCGAGCGCGACCACGCAGGCGCCGGTCAGGGTCGCGATGTCGATCACGACGGCGGGCTCGAAGCGCGCGCTGTAAGTCAGCGCGTCGCACAGGATCAGACGACCCTCGGCATCGGTGTTGAGGATCTCGATGGTCTGGCCGGACATGCTGGTGACGATGTCGCCCGGCTTGCTGGCATTGCCATCGGGCAGGTTTTCGGTCGCCGGCACCACGCCGACGACGTTGATCGCGGGCCCGAGCTCGGCGAGCGCCGCCATCACGCCGATGACGCTCGCCGCGCCGCACATGTCGAATTTCATCTCGTCCATGCCCGCGCCCGGCTTGATCGAAATACCACCGGAATCAAAGGTCACGCCCTTGCCGACCAGCACCACCGGTTTCTCGCCGGTCTCGCCGCCGCGGTAGTTCATGGTGATCAGCTTGGCCGGCTGGCGCGAGCCGCGCGCCACCGACAGCAAAGCCCCCATGCCGAGGGTTTCCATCTCCTCCTCCTCGAGGACGTCGACCTCGAGCGCCTCGTGGCGCGCGCCGAGCTCGAGTGCGGTCTCGGCGAGATGGGTCGGCGTACACACGTTGCCGGGGCGGTTGGCCAGGTCGCACGCGAGCCGGGTGCCCTCGGCCAGCGCGCGGGCGCGGCGCAGCTGTTCGCGCACCGTCGCGGCATCGTCGTCGGCGCAGAGCAGGCCGAGACGTCCCGGTACGGTACCGCTGGACTTCGACTTGTGTTCGTCGAAGCGGTACGCGGCGGCAGCTGCCGCCTGCGTGAGCTGGGCGACCTTCCAGGCAAGGTCGCGCTCCTTGACCGTGATCTCGAGCAGGGTGGTGACGGCATTGCGCAGGCGATGCGTCTTCAGGGCCTGGGCCGCGCTGCGGCAGACCTTGACGTAGTCGGCCGCCGTGATGCCGTCGCGCCGGCCGACGCCGAGCAGCATCACGCGCTCGGCTTCGATGCCGCCGACATCGGGCAAGAGCAGGCAGTCGCCGGGCTTGCCGGCCATGTCACCGCGCTTGACGATGCGTGCGATGCCGCCGCGAAGCGAGCGGTCGACTTCGTTGGCACTGGTGCTCAGCGCTTTGCCGGTGTGCACACCGACTATGAGGCAGGCAGTCTTCTGCTGGTGCGGCTGACCGCGTTTGACGGAGAATTCCATGGCTGTCCTCGGGGTGTCCTGGGCGGATTCGGGTTGCATGGGCGGGGCGCCCGGCCTGCAGCGGACGCGGGAAACCCGCGCCGGCACGCACGCCGCCAGGGCGACCACGAACGAGGGCGTTCGGCGCCGCCCGTGACCCTGCCACGCAGCGCGCTCGCGCGCCCGTCCGTGCTTGCCCCAGGCGGGGCGACGGCGCCCGTTCCCGGGTCCGCAAGCGGGCCGGCAGGGCCGCCCGGCGGCCTGCGCACGGCTGCGCCGCAGTGTATGCTGTCGCGACTGGCCGCGCAAAGCGCGTCCAGCCACGCCCACCACACGTTTCCCGCCATGGCGCGCATGCGAATCTTCGACCGCTACGTCGGTCGGACCGTGATCGGCGCGACGCTGACCGTGCTCGTCGTGCTGCTCGCGATTTTCTCGTTCTTTGCCTTCATCGACGAGCTCGAGGACCTCGGCCGCGGCAACTATGGCCTGGGCAAGGTCGTACTGGTCGTATTGCTCAGCCTGCCCGGACTGGTCTACGAGTTGTTCCCGATCGCGGCCCTGATCGGCGCGCTGCTGGGCCTCGGCACGATGATGGAGCGCAACGAGATCGCGGTCGTACGCTGCGCCGGCGTGTCCAAGCTGCGCGTCATCGGCTCGGTCATGAAAGCCGGCTTGCTGTTCATGATCGCGGCCGTCGTCGTCGGCGAACTGGTTTTCCCGGTGGCCGAGCGCGAAGCCCGCCAGCTGCGCTCGGCGGCGATCGCCGACCGCGTGTCGAGCACCTCCGAGCACGGCTTCTGGGCGCGCGACGGGCGCAGCTACGTCAACATCCGCGAGGTCCTGCCCGGCGAGCGCTTCCGCGACATCAGCATCTTCGAGTTCGACGACCAGCGCCGTCTGCGCCAGGCCACGCATGCTGCCTCGGCGGTCTACGCCGACGGCCGCTGGCTGCTGGAGGATATCGGACATACGCGCTTCGGCGCCGACGGTGTGAGCCGCACCGAGCGGGTACAGGCAACCTGGGATTCGGTACTCGACCCCGGCATCATCGGCATGGTCGCGCTCAATCCGGAAGCGCTGTCCTTGCTGGAGCTCGCTCGCTACGTACGCTTCGCGCGTGAGAACGGGCAGAACGCGCAGCGCTGGGAATACGCCATGTGGGTCAAGCTCGGCTATCCCCTGGCCACGGCGGTGATGGTCTACCTCGCGATCCCGCTGGTGCTGCGCGGCTCGCGCAGCGTTTCGATGGGTCGCCGCATCCTCATCGGCGCGGTCATCGGACTCGGCTTCCACGTCGTCAACCAGGCGTCCGGGCATCTCGGCGTGGTCCTCGGCATCCCGGCGGCGGCCAGTGCCCTGGGCCCGACGGTGATTCTGCTCGCGCTCGGCACCGTCATGAATTACCGCGCCCGTTGAGCGCGTCCTGGCGCACCAGGCGGGTCCGCGAGAAGCGATCCGGCCAGGTCAACCGTTCGCGCGAACCCAGGGCAACGAAGTAACCGAGCCCGCCGAGCGCGAGCGAGAGCGCCGCGGCCGCGAAACGCCGCGCCGCTGCCGCCCAGTCCGGGCGACCGCCGCCGGCGCGAACGATTTCGATCTTCCACGCCTGCATCCCGATGGTGCGCCCGCGGGTCCAGCTCAAGCCGAAGTAACCGAACAGGACCAGGAGGAGGTAGAGCGTGAACAGCGGATTGCCCGGTGACAGGGCGCCGCCGCTTGCCAGCACGGGCACGAAAGCGGCGAAGTAGAGTACCGCGAAGGCGGCGATCGCGTCGTAGACGAGCGCGCCGAGGCGTCGCCGCAGGCCGACCGTGCCCGCATCGCGCTTCATACCGGGCGTGCCGGTGCTAAGGTATGCAGGAATTCCATTGCGCGGGATCCCGAAAAGGCATGCATTGGACGTCGCCGGGTGGAAACGGTCAAGACGTGCCGCGACGCGCCGGGCTCGGCGCGTGGCTCGCCGTGCTCGCGCTGCTCGCGCTGCCGGGCGCGCCGGTCGCCACCGAAGGGCCCGAACAGCCGCAGCCTCCACGCCTGCATATCGATTGCCAGGGACGCGGCAGCCCGGCGGTGATCCTCGACGCGGGACTCGGTGGCTCGGCGCTCGAATGGGTCTACGTGGTCGACCGCCTGCGCACCGTCACGCGCGTGTGCACGTACGACCGCGCCGGCTACGGGCTGAGCGAGATGGGCCGCGCGCCGCGCACCAGCTCGCATATCGCCAACGAACTCTACCTGCTCCTCGACGCGGCCGACGTGCCGCCACCCTACATCCTCGCCGGGCATTCCTTCGGCGGCTACAACATGCAGTTGTTCGCGCGCCGCTATCCGTACCTGAGCGCCGGCCTGGTGCTGATCGACGCCTCGCACCCGGACCAGGTGGACCGCTTCCTGGCACCGCCGCTGCGCCTGCTCACCGCGCCCAGCAGCCGCTACGGCATCGTGCGGTTCCGCGATCCGCCGCCGCCACACGAGCTGCTGCCGGAACCGGTGCGCCAGGCTATCGGCGCACGTGCCGGGCGCTGGAAGACGCGCCGTACGCTGGGCCAGGAGCTGCTCGGCTTTCGCGACAGCGCGCTCGAACTCAAGGCGGCGCCGCCGCTCGGTGACCTGCCGCTGATCGTGATCACGCGCGGCACGCCGCGCGGGCCCCGCGACGCCAAGCGGCCCCTGGTCGAACGGCTGTGGCTGGAACTGCAGAGCGAACTCGCTGCAAGCAGCCCGGTCGCGGCACACATCGTCGCGCAGCGGGCCGGCCACAACGTCCACGTCGAGCAGCCCGAGGTGGTCGCATTCGGGATCGCGATGCTGGTCGAGCGCTACCGCCGCGCGCGCGGCCTCGCCCCGGCCGCCTTCGCGCGCGGCGTGTCGTCGCGCTTCTCGCTCGAGGACGCGATGTGGCTGAACGACACGCTGTCGCTGCACCCGGCGCAGGAGACATCGCGCGTGGCAGCTTCGCCCGCCGCCATCGACGACGCGCCGGCGGATGGCGCTCCCTAGGGGACTCGAACCCCTGTTTTCGGCGTGAGAGGCCGACGTCCTAGACCACTAGACGAAGGGAGCGTCGCGGTGGGCGCGAATGTTATCATAACGATCGTGGAAAGCATCGAGCCGGCCACGCACCTGGTTGGCCGGCCTTGGCGACACGTCCCGCCACGTCCGCCCCCACCCCCGTCAGCCGGCCCAACCGCCCACGGCGCGGCGCGCGGCGCACGAGGAACAGCGCATCTACGAGCTGCAGGACCGGCGCGAAGCGTGCACGCGCGCTGCCGGTCACTGCCGCACCACTCATCCACCAGCCCGGTACCCCGATTCCTGCATGACGAGTGAAGCCAAGGTCACGAGCCTCCACCACGAGCCGCGCGTCTACAGCCGCGACGAACATACGATCTCGCGGCGCAATATCTCGCCCAATGCGCTGAAGGTCCTCTACCGGCTCAACGGTGCAGGTTTCCGTGCCTGCCTCGTCGGGGGCGGCGTGCGCGACCTGCTGCTCGGTCGCGAACCCAAGGATTTCGACATCGCCACCGATGCGCTGCCCGAACAGGTCCGCGAACTGTTCCGCAACTGCCGGCTGATCGGACGCCGCTTCCGCCTCGCCCACGTCCGCTTCGGTCCCGAGATCATCGAGGTCGCGACGTTCCGTGCACACCATGAAGAGAACGGCGAGGACACCACCAACGACGACGGGCGCATCCTGCGCGACAACGTCTACGGCACACTCGACGACGACGCCTGGCGACGCGACTTCACCGTCAATGCCCTCTACTACGACATCCGTGACTTCAGCGTGATCGACTACGTTGGCGGCGTCGAGGATCTCCAGCACGGCGTGATGCGCCTGATTGGTGACCCCGAACTGCGCTACCGGGAAGACCCGGTACGCATGCTGCGCGCGATACGTTTCGCCGTGAAGCTCGGCTTCCGCATCGACGAAGCCAGCGAGCGACCGCTGACCGAACTCGGCGGCCTGCTCGAGGAGATCGCACCGGCCCGCCTGTTCGACGAATCGCTCAAGCTGTTCCACGGCGGCTGCGCCCTGCAGACGTTCGAGGCGCTGCGCCACTACGACATCTTCCGGCGCCTGTTCCCGCAAGCCGACGCCGCGCTCAGCCATGAGCACGTCGGTTTCCCGGCGACCTTGATCGCGCGGGCGCTAGCGAACACCGACCAGCGTATCCAGGAAGGCAAGTCGGTGACACCGGCGTTCCTGCTCGCAGCCATCCTGTGGGATGCGTACGAGGAGCAGCGCGCGCAGCGACTCGCCGACGGCGCGAGCGAACAGGACGCGCAGGCGATGGCCGCCGACAGCGTCATCTCGCAACAGGTCGCGCGCCTCGCCGTGCCGCGCCGTTTCACCCAGATGACGCGCGAGATATGGGGCCTGCAGAATCGCTTCCTCAACCCGACGCCGAAGCGCGCGCGACGGCTGCTCGAGCACCCGCGTTTCCGTGCCGCCTACGACTTCCTCGCGCTGCGCGCCCAGGCCGGCGAACCGCTGGACGACACCGTCGACTGGTGGACGAAGCTGCAGGAAGCCGATGCCGACACCCGCGACGGGCTGCTCGGCGGCCTGCGCAGCCAGCCTGGTGCGGGCAAGCCGCGTCGTCGCCGCCGGCGGCGTCCGAAGGAGGCCTCTTGAGCACCACGCCCGAGCTCGCCTACATCGGCCTCGGCAGCAACCTCGACGACCCGCAGGCACAGGTACGCGGTGCGCTCGAAGCGCTCGCCGAGCTGCCCGGGACCCGCCTGGTGGCCACCTCGCGCCTGTATCGCAATCCGCCGATGGGGCCGCAGGATCAACCCGATTACGTCAACGCGGTCGCGGCCGTGAGTACGCAGCTCGAAGCCGGCGCGTTGCTCGCCGAGTTACAGGCGATCGAACGCGCCCGCGGTCGCGTGCGCGGCGCCGAGCGCTGGGGGCCGCGCCGCATCGACCTCGACCTGCTGGTCTACGGCGACGCGCACATCGAGCGCAGCGGGCTGAGCGTGCCGCACCCGGGCATCGCGGCGCGCGCCTTCGTGCTCGTACCGCTGGCCGAGATTGCACCGAATCTCGAAATCCCGACCCTGGGGCCGGTCGACCGGCTGCTCCGGGACGTCGATCCGAGCGCCGTGGTCGCGATTGCCGACGGCGATTGAGCGCCCCACACCCTGACGAGGCACCCGACGGAGACACATGGAGACGAGTTTTGACCTCAAGTCGCTGCGCGAGCGCGTGCGCGGCTGGAAAAGCGAAGGCCTGTCCATAGGCCTCGTGCCGACCATGGGCAACCTGCACGCGGGCCACGTATCGCTGCTCGAGCGCGCCCGCGATATGGCCGACCGCACCGTGGCCAGTATCTTCGTCAACCCGATCCAGTTCGGTAAGGGCGAAGATTACGAACGCTACCCGAGCACCCTGGTCGAGGACCAGGAGAAGCTCGGAGCGGCCGGCCTCAACCTGCTGTTCGCGCCCGATCTCGCCGAGCTCTACCCGGGGGGCATCGAGGAGGACACGCGCATCACCGTCCCGCAGCTCTCCGACATCCTGTGCGGCGAATTCCGCCCCGGACACTTCTCCGGCGTCGCCACGGTGGTCGCCAAGCTGCTGATCAACGTGCAGCCGGACTATGCCCTGTTCGGTGAGAAGGACTTCCAGCAACTGCTCGTGATCCGCCGCATGGCCCACGACCTGCTCATCCCCGGCGAGATCATCGGCATGCCCATCGTGCGCGAACCGGACGGCCTGGCCATGAGCTCGCGCAACAGTTATCTCGACCCCGCCCAGCGCGTCACCGCCGCGGTCATCTACCGCACGCTGAGCGCAGCGGCGCAACGCGTGGCGGCCGAGGATGCACCGTTCGCGACCATCGAGGCCGAGGCCATCGACACGCTGAGCACCGCCGGCATGCGCCCCGAGTACTTCTCCGTGCGGCGCCGTGCCGACCTGGCCGTGCCGGGCGCCGGGGATCGCGAGCTGGTCATCCTGACCGCGGCCTGGCTGGGCGGCGCACGCCTGATCGACAACATCCAGGTCGAGCGCGGCGGACCGCCCACGGCATGAAACGCCGTTCGCACGCGGCAACGGGCAGGGCACGGCGCGCGCGCCCGCGGGCTTTCTTCAAATACGCGCGATCAGGGTGTAGCTTATGCGCCCCCGCGGGAGCCTGATGTCATGAGTAAAGGCCTGTATATCAAGACGTTCGGCTGCCAGATGAACGAATACGATTCGGACAAGATGGCGGCCCTGCTCAAGCAGACGCACGATCTCGAGCGTGTCCACGCGCCCGAGCACGCACGCGTGCTGCTGATGAACACCTGCTCGGTACGCGAGAAGGCCCAGGAGAAGCTGTTCTCCGAACTCGGCCGCTGGCGCCCGCTGAAAGAGGCCGATCCGTCGATCGTGATCGGCGTCGGCGGCTGCGTGGCAAGCCAGGAAGGTGACGCCATCTGGAGCCGTGCACCGTTCGTCGACGTGGTCTTCGGACCGCAGACCTTGCACCGCCTGCCGGCTCTGATCAGCGAAGCCGATCGCGGTGCCGGCCCGGTCATCGATGTCAGCTTCCCCGAGATCGAGAAGTTCGACCAGCTGCCGGCAAGCGACGTCGACGGACCGAGCGCGTTCGTCTCGATCATGGAAGGCTGCAGCAAGTACTGCAGCTTCTGTGTCGTGCCCTACACGCGCGGCGAGGAGTTCAGCCGGCCGTTCGACGACGTCATCACCGAGATCTACGAACTGGCCGGCCGCGGCGTGCGCGAGGTCGTCTTGCTGGGGCAGAACGTCAACGCTTACCGCGGCGCGACGCATGATGGCCGCGTGGTCGATCTCGCCGCCCTGATCCGCCTCGTCGCCGCCATCGATGGCGTCGACCGCATCCGCTTCACCACCTCGCATCCGGTCGAGTTCTCCGATCGCCTCATCGCCGTCTACGCCGACGTGCCCGAGCTCGTCAGCCACCTGCACCTGCCGGTGCAGAGCGGCTCGGACCGCGTCCTCGCCATGATGAAACGCGGTTACATGGTGGCCGAGTACAAGGCCATCGTCCGCAAGTTGCGCCGGGTGAGGCCGGATATCGCCCTGTCCTCGGATTTCATCGTCGGCTTCCCGGGTGAGACACAGGCCGATTTCGACGCCACCATGGCGTTGGTCGAGGAGGTCGGCTTCGACCAGTCGTTCAGTTTCGTCTACAGCGCGCGACCGGGGACGCCCGCCGCAGCGCTGCCTGACGACGTCACGCTGATGGAGAAGAAGCATCGCCTGGCGATCCTGCAACGGCGCATCAACGAGTTCGCCGAAGCGCGCAGCGCGTCGATGGTCGGTGGTGTCGAACGCGTACTCGTCACCGAACACAGCAAGAAGAACCCGGCCGAACTCGCCGCGCGTACGGCCAATAACCGCGTCGTCAATTTTCGGGGACCGGCCAGCCTGATCGGCAATTTCGCGGAGGTCAGCATCACGGCCGCGCTACCCAACTCGCTGCGCGGTGAACTGCTCGCCGTCAGGCAGGCCTCGTGAGCGCCGTCGACTTCACCCTCGAGCCGGCCGACAACGAACGCCTGGCCAACCTGTGCGGCCAGTTCGACGAGCACCTGCGCCTGCTCGAGCGGCGCACCGGCGTCGACATCGGCAACCGCGGAAACGCGTTCCAGTTGAGCGGCAACGACGACGCCGTGGTCGTGACCGAGCAGGTCATCCGCCAGCTCTACGATCTCACCGCCACCAAGACCATCTCGGCCGGCGACGTGCACCTGGAACTCAGCCACGGCGGCGGCGACGACGAGCAGGCCTTCGGCGGTGACGACACCATCCGCACGCGACGTACGCTGATCCGCGCGCGCGGTCTCAACCAGCGGCGCTACCTCGAGGCCATCCGCAACCACGACATCAACTTCGGTATCGGCCCGGCCGGCACCGGCAAGACCTACCTGGCAGTCGCCAGCGCGGTCGCCGCGCTCGAGTCCGACAGCGTGCGCCGCGTGTGCCTCGTGCGCCCGGCGGTCGAAGCCGGCGAGCGGCTGGGCTTCCTGCCCGGCGACATGGCGCAGAAGATCGATCCCTACCTGCGACCGCTCTACGATGCGCTCTACGAGATGCTCGGCTTCGAACGCGTCGCCAAGCTCATCGAGCGCAACGTCATCGAGGTCGCCCCGCTCGCGTTCATGCGTGGGCGCACGCTCAACGAGTCGTTCATCATCCTCGACGAGGCGCAGAACACGACCATCGAGCAGATGAAGATGTTCCTCACGCGCATCGGTTTCGGTTCGCGTGCCGTGGTCACCGGCGACGTCACGCAGATCGACCTGCCGCGCGGCAAGGCCTCCGGGCTCAAGCACGTGGTCGGCATCCTGGGCGGTGTCGACGGCATCAGTTTCACTCATTTCCAGTCCAAGGACGTCGTACGCCACACCCTGGTCGCGCGCATCCTCGACGCCTACGCGGTGTACGAGGCGCGTCGCGACGCCGAGCGCAGCGACCATGACGAACCGGCCTGAACGGCACGATGCCGGGATCGCCCTCGACCTGCAGCGCGCCGTGGCGACCCGCGGCGTGCCACCCTTCGCGGCGCTCGAACGTGCCGTGTGCGCAGCGTTGCGCGGGCGGCGCGAGCGCGCGGAGCTCACCATTCGCATTGTCGGCAAGCGCGAATCACGCGCCCTCAACCGCCGCTACCGCGACATCGACAGGCCGACCAATGTGCTATCGTTTCCGGCAGACGGTGTCGCCGCGGTCGCGCCCGACCTGCTCGGCGATATCGTCATCTGCGCGCCGCTGGTCTCCGCCGAGGCGCGCGCGCGGGGCAAGAGCCCGCGTGCGCACTGGCAGCATCTCGTGGTACATGGCGTGCTCCACCTGCTGGGCTACGATCACGTCGAGGAGTCCGACGCACAATCAATGGAGGATCTCGAGCGCGAGATCATGGCCGGGCTGGGCTTCGGCGATCCCTATCTCGCGTAACGCACCATGAGCGACGACCAATCTGGTAGTCCCGGGGGCCTCGCAGCCTGGCTGCGCGGCCTGCCGGGGCTCATCCGGCGCAAGCCGGGCGGACGCGACGAACTCGTCGAACGCCTGCACGACGCCGAGGCCGCCAACCTCATCGACCCCGATACCGCGGCGATGATGGAAGGCGCGCTGCTGGTCTCGGAAATGAAGGTCCGCGACATCATGGTGCCGCGCTCCGAGATCGTGTTCATCGACGAGGACTCCAGCCCCATGGAGTTCCTGCCTGACGTGATCGAATCCGGCCATTCCCGATTCCCGGTGTTCGATCACGAACGCGAACATGTCGTCGGCGTGCTCCTGGCCAAGGACCTGCTGATGCTAGCCGTCGATCCGGCGCAGAGCTTCGACATCCGCGACATCCTGCGCCCGGTATCCTTCGTGCCGGAGAGCAAACGCCTCAACATCCTGCTGCGCGAGTTCCGCGCGCGGCGCAACCACCTTGCGGTGGTCGTCGACGAGTACGGTGGCATCTCGGGACTGGTCACGATTGAAGACGTCATCGAGCAGATCGTCGGAGACATCGACGACGAGCACGACCTCGCCGAAGAGGACAACATCCGCCGTCACCGCGATGAGCGCTACACCGTCAAGGCACGCACCACGCTCGAAGAGTTCAACGAGGCCTTCGGGCTGGATTGGACGGCGAGCGATTACGAGACCATCGGCGGGCTGGTCATCCACGAGCTCGGCCACCTGCCGCGGCGCGGCGAAGAACTCGAGCACCGCGGCTTCAGCTTCAAGGTGCTGCGCGCCGATCGCCGGCGCGTGCGCCTGCTGCGCGTGATCCGCCGCAGCGCGACAACCGCCGCCGAAGAGGCGTGAGCGGGGGCTCGCGCCGCGCCGGCCTCGCGCTCGGCGCCGGGCTCCTGCTGCCGCTCGCGTTCGCGCCGTTCGGCCTGTGGCCGCTGGCCATGCTGGCGCCGGCGGTGCTGGTCGCACTGGTCGTCGGCAGCGGCGCGCGTGCGCGCGGCGCATTCTGGCTGGGCTGGTGCTTCGGGCTCGGCATGTTCGGTGCCGGCGTATGGTGGATCCAGGTCAGCGTGCACCAGTTCGGCGTGCCGTTCTACGTCTTCTCGGTAAGCGTCACCGCGCTGTTCGTCGCCGGCATGGCGCTGTACCCGGGCCTGTTCGCCGCCGCGCTCGCGGCCGGCGCAAGTCGCGCGGGACCGGTCCGGGCACTGCTCGCGGCGCCGGCCTTGTGGGTACTGGTCGAGCTGCTGCGCGGCTGGTTGTTCACCGGTTTCCCGTGGCTGTCACTCGGCTACGGCCAGGTCGACGGGCCACTCGCGGGCTATGCACCGATGCTCGGAGTGAGCGGCATCTCGGCCGTCGTCATGGCCATCGCGAGCAGCCTCGCCGGCGCCGTCCTCTATCGCGGACGCGCACTGGGCGTGGCCGTCGCGATCAGCGCGCTGGCGCTTGCCGGGGGCGCGGCGCTGGCGCGACTCGAGCCGACGCAGGCGCTCGGCGCGCCACTCGAGGCCGCACTCGTGCAGGGCAACGTCCCGCAGAGCGTGAAATGGGACCCGGCGCGGCGCGCACAGACCATCGCGCGCTACCGCGAACTCAGCGCCGCACATTGGGACGCCGATGTCGTGGTCTGGCCGGAAACCGCGATTGCCGCCTTCCCGCAGGAAGTTCCCGAGCTGCTCCGGGCGCTCGATGCCGAGGCCGGCGCGGCCGGCAGTACACTGCTCATCGGTATGCCGAGCGGTGAACCCTGGAACGGCGAGTACTACAACAGCCTGCTCGCCTTCGGCGCCACGCGCGGCCGCTACGACAAGCGCCATCTCGTCCCGTTCGGCGAGTTCTTTCCTTTCAAACGCCAACTGGAAGGGCTCGCCGCGCTGCTGGACATTCCCCTGTCGGATTTCAGCGCGGGCCGCAGCGACGCCGGCACACTGCCGGTGGCCGGGCACCTCGCCGGAATTTCGATCTGCTACGAGGATGCGTTCGGGCGCGAGACCATCGCCGCGCTGCCGCGCGCGGCGCTGCTGGTCAACGTCAGCAACGACGCCTGGTTCGGCGACACCATCGCGCCGCACCAGCACCTCGAGATCGCACGCATGCGCGCACTGGAGAGCGGACGCTGGCTGTTGCGCGGCACCAATACCGGCATCACCGCGGTCATCGACCATCGCGGCCGGGTAACGGCACGCGCGCCGGCCTTCACCGCGACGACGCTGCGCGCCGCGTTCGAGGCCCGTGGCGGACTGACGCCCTATGCGCGGCTGGGCGACTGGCCGCTGCTCGGCCTCGCGCTCGTGGTGCTGGCGCTCAGCGTGTGGCGTGGCCGCCCCGCCGCGCGAGGCGATGCAGCACGATCACGATGACGCAGCCGAGCACGCCGAGCGCGAGCGCGGCCAGCACCGGGTCGCCGGCCTCCGGCCAGCCCGGCTGCGACTCGATGAGCCGCCGCTTGCCGCGCACCTCGACGTAGCGGCGCAGCTGGAACGGCCAGATCACCCATAGCGAGGCGAAAAGGATCCCGTTGATGGCGAGCAGCGCGGCGCGCTCGTAATGGTGCAGGATCCAGGACAACAGCCGGGTGAACGAGAACAACCCGAGCACCATTCCGCCAACGAAGGGCAGGATCACGCCAAAGCGCAGGTGCCCGACGGCGTCGAGTACGTAGGCGTACTTGCCGAGTAGCAACAGCACGAAGGAACCGGAAATACCGGGTACGACCATCGCGCAGATTGCGAGCGCCCCCGAGAGCGCGACGAACCACCAGGTCTCCGGGGTTTCGGTCGGTACCGCGGTGACGATCACGGCGCCGAGCGCGACGCCGGCGAGCAACGCCGGCACATCGCGCCAGCGCAGGCCGCCGAGGTCGGCCACGAGCACCACGATGGAGCCGGCGATGAGGCCGAAGAACAGTGCGTAGACCTCGGCCGGGTTGCTCACCAGCAGGCGCGGCAGCGGCACCACGTGCGTGAAGAACACCACCGCCGAGACGATCCCCGCGAGGAGCGGCAGGACGAAGGCGAAGTCGGGGCCGTACACGGCATGGCGCCAGTCGAACCGGAACAGGGCGGCTACCCAGCGTGCATCGAACGACTTGATCGCATCGATCAGGCGGGTATAGATACCGAGAATGAACGCCATGGTGCCGCCCGACACGCCCGGCACCACGTCCGCCGCGCCCATGCACACGCCGCGCAGGTAGATACCGAAAACGGTCACGGCGCGCCCTCGGTGGCAGCGACACCCTGGCCGGGCGGGCCCCCGGTCGCGCGCGGCTGGACGCACGGCAGGGCCAGCGGCCGGCGTGTCCACGGCCGCACAGCGGCATCGAACGGCAGCGCAGGGCAGCGCCGCGCCGGGCGCCCTCGAGCACACCGCATTCCCCGGCTAGCTCCGGTGGAAACGGCGGCTGTACTCGTGCACCGTATCGACCAGGGCACGTACGTTCTCCGGCGGCACGGCCGGGGTGACGCCGTGACCGAGGTTGAACACGTGGCCCGGGCCCGTCCCGTAGGCATCGAGCACCGCGCGGGCCTCGGCGGCAACCACCTCGGGCGTGGTCAGCATCACCGCCGGGTCGAGGTTGCCCTGCAGGGCAACGCGCTCACCGACCCGCGCGCGCGCTTCGCCCAGGTCCATCGTCCAGTCCACCCCGAGCGCGCTGCAACCGCTCGCGGCGATGCGTTCCAGCCACAGGCCGCCGCCCTTGGTGAAGACGATGGTCGGCGTGCCGGGCGTGAGCCCGTCGAGGATGCGGCACATGTAGTCGAGCGAGAAGCGCTGGTAGGCATCGGCCGACAGCGCCCCACCCCAGGTATCGAACAGCATGACGGCGTCGACGCCGGCGGCGATCTGGGCATTGAGGTAGAGCGTGGTTGCCCGCGCGACCTTGTCGAGCAGCGCATGGGCGCTGTCGGGATCGGCGTAGACGAGCGGCTTCACCTTGGCGAAATCCCGACTCGATCCGCCTTCCACCATGTAGGTCGCAAGCGTCCACGGGCTGCCGGCGAAACCGATCAGAGGCACCCGGCCGGCCAGCTCCCGCTTGATCAGGCGCACGGCGTCGGTGACGTAACGGAGCTCCTGCTCGGGATCCGGGATCGGCAGTGCATCGATCGCCGCGCGTGTCGTCACCGGGCGCGCGAAACGCGGCCCGACACCTTCGTTCAGGCTCAGGCCCAGGCCCATCGCGTCGGGGATGGTGAGGATGTCCGAGAACAGGATCGCGGCGTCGAGATCGAAGCGCGCAAGCGGCTGCAGCGTCACTTCACACGCCAGTTCGGGCGTCTTGCACAAGGTCAGGAAGTCACCGGCACGCTGGCGGGTGGCGCGGTACTCGGGCAGATAGCGCCCGGCCTGGCGCATGATCCAGATCGGCGTCGCGTCGACCGGCTCGCGCGCGAGCGCCCGCAGAAAACGATCGTTCACTATCGTGGGCGCCGCTACGGGACGGGGCTCGCCGCGCCGCTCAGAGCGGCGCGGGCAGGTCCGACTCGCCCATCAGGTGCAAGTCGATGGCGCGTGCCGCGGAACGCCCCTCGGCAATCGCCCACACGATCAGCGACTGCCCGTGCTGCATGTCACCGGCGGCGTAGACATCGTCGACGGAGGTCTTCCAGTCGGCGTCGCGCTTGACGTTGCCACGCTCGTCGAGCTCGACGCCGAGTTCGGCGACGACCCCGCCGGGATCCGCACCGGTAAAGCCCATCGCGAGGAGCACGAGATCGGCGGGGATCTCGTGGACCGAGCCGGGTACTTCGACGAAGCTCGGACGGCCGTCGACGGTCTTCATCTCGACTTCGGCCAGCTCGAGTGCGCGCACACGGCCGTTATCGTCGCCGAGAAAGCGCCGCGTCGAGACCGAGTAGACGCGCTCACCGCCCTCCTCGTGCGCGGAGGCCACGCGGTAGACGCGCGGCCATTCGGGCCAGGGATTGTCCTGCATCCGGCCGGCCGGAGGTCGCGGCATGATTTCGAGGCTGGTCACGGATTTCGCGCCGTGGCGGTGCGAAGTACCGAGGCAGTCCGCGCCGGTGTCACCACCGCCGATGATCACGACGTGCTTGCCCGCGGCGGAAATGAACTCGCTCTCGGGAATCTCGTCGCCTTCGCAACGCCGGTTCTGCAACGGCAGGAATTCCATCGCGAGGTGGATGCCAGCGAGATCGCGCCCGGGGACCGGCAGGTCGCGCGAAACCGTCGCGCCGCCGGCGAGCAGCAGCGCGTCATACTCGCGTTGCAGATCGCGTGCGTTCACGTTGACGCCGACGTTCGCGTTGACACGGAACTCGACACCCTCGGTGCGCATCTGCTCGAGGCGGCGATCGAGCACGCGCTTCTCCATCTTGAACTCGGGTATGCCGTAACGCAGCAGGCCGCCGATACGGTCGTCACGTTCGAACACTGTCACCTGGTGACCGGCGCGGCGCAGCTGCTGCGCGGCGGCCAGGCCGGCCGGACCCGAACCGATCACGGCAACGCGCTTGCCGGTCTCGACCTTGGGCGGCTCGGGCGCCACCCAGCCTTCCTCGAAGGCGCGGTCGATGATCGCGAGCTCGACCGCCTTGATCGTCACCGGATCGTCGTTGATCCCGAGCACGCACGAACCTTCGCACGGCGCCGGGCACAGCGTGCCGGTGAACTCCGGGAAGTTGTTCGTCGCATGCAGACGGTCGATGGCGTCGCGCCAGCGATCGCGCCATACCAGGTCGTTCCAGTCCGGGATCAGGTTGCCCAGCGGACAGCCCTGGTGACAGAACGGTATGCCGCAGTCCATGCAGCGCGCGGCCTGGGTGTTGAGGTGATCGGACGGGTACTCCGTCATCACCTGCTTCCAATCCTTCAACCGCTCCGCGACCGGACGGTAGGGCTGCTTGGCGCGGCCGGCTTCGAGGAATCCGGTAACTTTAGCCATGGGCTGCCTCCATCACCGCTTCATCCTCGGGAATGCCTGTCAGGCGGGCTTTCTCCACCGCTTCGAGTATGCGTTTGTAGTCCTTCGGCATGACCTTTACGAACCGTGTCTTGTTGCGGCTCCAGCGATCGAGAATCTTCTGGGCCACGGAACTCTGCGTGTAGCGAACGTGGTTCTTGAGCAACCGCTTGACCACGTCCTCGTCGCGCTCGCTCTCGATCGTCTCCAGATCGACCATCTCCGGGTTGCAGCGCGCGGCGAAGACGCGGTCGGGATCGTAGATGAACGCCTCGCCGCCCGACATGCCGGCAGCGAAGTTGCGCCCGGTCGGACCGATGATGACGACCGTGCCGCCGGTCATGTATTCGCAACCATGATCGCCGATACCCTCGACCACCGTCTGCGCACCGGAGTTGCGCACGCAGAAGCGCTCGCCGGCGATACCGCGGAAATAGGCTTCGCCCTGCGTCGCCCCGTAGAGCGCGACGTTACCGATGAGAATGTTCTCCTCCGGCACGAAGGTCGCGTGGCGCGGCGGGTAGACGATGATCTTGCCGCCCGAAAGCCCCTTGCCGATGTAATCGTTGGCATCGCCTTCCAGCGTCATTGTCACGCCGCTCGGCACGAAGGCGCCGAAGCTCTGCCCGGCCGAACCGTTGAAGTGCAGCTTGATGGTGTCCTCAGGCAGCCCCTCGCCGCCGTAGCGCCGGGTGATCTCGTAGCCGAGAATGGTCCCGACGGTGCGGTTGATGTTGCGGATCGGCAGGATCGCATCGACCGGCCTGGCCGCTTCCAGCGCGTCCTTGCACAGCGGCACGATGGTCGTGCGGTCGAGCGACTGCTCGAGGCCGTGGTCCTGCTCGCGCACGCAGCGAATAGCGACGTCGGGCCCGACTTCGGGCATGTAGAGGATCTGCGAGAGATCGAGTCCGCGCGCCTTCCAGTGGTCGACCGCCTGGTCGACGTCGAGCAGGTCGACGCGGCCGATCAGCTCGTCGATGCTGCGCACGCCGAGCTCGGCCATGTATTCGCGCATCTCCTCGGCGATGAAGCGGAAGAAGTTCTCGACGAACTCTGCCTTGCCGGCGAACTTCGCGCGCAACACCGGATTCTGCGTGGCGATACCTACCGGGCAGGTGTTGAGGTGGCACACGCGCATCATGATGCAGCCCATCACGACCAGCGGCGCGGTCGAGAAGCCGTACTCTTCGGCGCCGAGCATGGCGGCGATGATGCAGTCGCGGCCGGTCTTCATCTGGCCGTCGACCTGCACGACGATGCGATCACGCAGCTTGTTCTCGACCAGCACCTGCTGGGTCTCGGCGAGACCGAGCTCCCACGGCACACCGGCGTGCTTGAGCGAGGTCACCGGCGAGGCGCCGGTACCACCGTCGTAACCCGAGATCAGGACCACGTCGGAATGGGCCTTGGCGACGCCCGCGGCGACGGTGCCGACACCGACCTCGGCAACGAGCTTGACGTGCACGCGGGCGCGCGGGTTGGAGTTCTTCAGATCGTGGATCAGCTGGGCGAGGTCCTCGATCGAGTAGATGTCGTGGTGCGGCGGCGGCGAGATCAGGCCGACACCCGGCGTCGAGTGGCGTACTTTCGCGATCCAGGGGTAGACCTTGTGGCCCGGCAACTGCCCGCCCTCGCCCGGCTTGGCGCCCTGCGCCATCTTGATCTGCAGATCGTCGGCGTTGACGAGATACTCGCTGGTCACACCGAAGCGCCCGGAGGCGACCTGCTTGATCGCGCTGCGGCGAAGGTCACCGTTGGCGTCAGGGGTGAAACGCGCCGGATCCTCACCGCCTTCGCCGGTGTTGGACCGCCCGCCGATCCGGTTCATCGCAATGGCCAGCGTTTCGTGCGCCTCGCCGCTGATCGAACCGTAGGACATCGCGCCGGTATGGAAGCGCTTCATGATCGACTCGGCCGACTCGACTTCCTCGATCGGTATCGGCGTGCCGACCTTGCGCAGGCGGAACAAGCCGCGCAGCGTCGCGCGATGCTCGCTCTGATCGTCGACCTTGGCGGTGTAGTCGCGGAAGATGTCGTACTGGCCGGAGCGCGTGGCGTGCTGCAGCTTGAACACCGTTTCCGGGTTGAACAGGTGGTACTCACCGTCGCGGCGCCACTGGTACTCGCCGCCCCAGTCGAGGTCGGGCTGCTTGACGGGTCGCGTCGGGTAGGCGTTGTGATGGCGCAGGCTGACTTCCTTCTCGACCACCTCGAGGCCGATGCCGCCGATACGCGATGCGGTCCAGGTGAAGTACTTGTCGACGAAGGACTTGTCGAGCCCGACCGCCTCGAAGATCTGCGCGCCACGGTAGGACTGCACGCTGGAGATGCCCATCTTGGACATGACCTTGATGAGGCCCTTGTTGACCGCCTTGATGTAGTTGCGCACGGCCGCATCGTGCTCGGACTCGCCCGGCTGCTGACCCTTGACCTCGTGAAGGATGCCCTGGCGGAGCATGTCGTCCAGTGTCTCGAAGGCGAGGTAGGGATTGATCGCGCCGGCGCCGTAACCGAGCAGCACCGCGAAGTGGTGCACCTCGCGCGGCTCGCCCGATTCGATGATCAGACCCACTTTTACGCGCCGGCCGTTGCGCACCAGGTGATGGTGCACGCCGGCCGTGACCAGCGCTGCCGGAATGCCCGCGCGATCCTTGGAGATCCCGCGGTCGGAGAGGATCAGGAAGGTATTGCCGGCGTCGACCGCAGCATCCGCCGCCGCGCAGGCCGCGTCGAGCGCGCGGGCGAGGCCGTCGGCGCCTTCGGCCACGGGGTAGGTGGTGTCGATGGTCGCACTCTTGAAGCCGTGCGTGTCGACATTGCGGATCTTTTCGAGGTCACGGTTGTCGAGGATCGACGAGTGCAAACCGATCTGGCGACAGCTCGCCGCGCTCGGCGAGAGCAGGTTGCTCTCCGGGCCGACCGTCGTCGAAACCTGGGTGACAAGCTCCTCGCGGATGCCGTCCAGCGGCGGATTGGTAACCTGCGCGAACAGCTGCTTGAAGTAGTCATAAAGCAGGCGAGGCCGATCTGAGAGCACCGCGAGCGCGGCGTCCGTGCCCATCGAACCGATCGCCTCGCTGCCGCCCTGCGCCATCGGCTGCATCAGCAGGCGCAGGTCTTCGTGGGTATAGCCGTAGGCCATCTGGCGCTGCAGCACGGTCGCGTGGTCGGGCTCGTGCACGTGCGGCGGCTCGGGCAGATCGTCGACCGCCACGCGATTCTGCCGGAGCCAGTCGGCGTAGGGATACTCGTCGATGTACTGCTGCTTGAGCTCGGCGTCGTCGATGATGCGGCCTTGCTCGGTGTCGACCAGGAAGATACGCCCCGGGTGCAGACGCTCCTTGATGCGGACATTCTCCGGTGGAATATCGAGCACGCCGACCTCGGAGGCCATGACCACCATGTCGTCCTTGGTCACGTAGTAGCGCGACGGGCGCAGGCCGTTGCGATCGAGCACGGCGCCGATGACCTTGCCGTCGGTGAAGGCGATCGAGGCGGGCCCGTCCCACGGCTCCATCAGGCAGGCGTGGTATTCGTAGAACGCGCGGCGGGCCGGGTCCATCGATTCGTGGCCGGCCCAGGCCTCGGGGATCATCATCAGCACGGCGAGCGGCAACGGGCGCCCCGACATGTGCAGGAACTCGAGCACCTGGTCGAAGCCGGCGGAGTCGGAATTGCCTTCGAGGACGATCGGGAACAGTTTCTCGAGGTCCTCGCCGAACAGCTCCGAGCTGCACAGCGCTTCGCGCGCGCGCATCCAGTTGATGTTGCCGCGCAGGGTGTTGATTTCGCCATTGTGGGCGATGAAGCGGAACGGCTGCGCCAGCGGCCAGGACGGGAAGGTGTTGGTGGAAAAGCGCTGGTGCACGAGTGCCAGCGCGGTCTCCATGCGCGGATCGGAGAGATCCGGGAACAGCGGCTCGACCTGCGAACCGATCAGCATGCCCTTGTAGATCATCACGCGGTGCGACAGGCTCGGGATGTAGAACAGCGCCTTCTCGCTGATAGCGCTGTTCCAGATGGCATGCTCGATACGCTTGCGGATGACGTAGAGCTTGCGCTCGAAAGCTTCGTCGTCGGCGAGCCCGTCGCCACGGGCAATGAACACCTGGCGGAAAGCCGGTTCGGCGGACTGCGCGGTGGGGCCGATCATCGAGTCGTCGCTGGGCACGTCGCGCCAGCCGAGCACACGCTGGCCTTCCTCGCTGGCGATGCGCGCAAGTTCGGCCATGCAGTGCTCGGCCTGGGCCGGATCGCGCGGCAGGAACACGAGGCCGGCGCCGAAATGGCCGAACGCGGGCAGCTCGATGCCGAGCTTGGCGCATTCCTCGCGCAGGAAGCGCTCGGGCAGCTGCATCAGGATGCCGGCACCGTCGCCGGTGTTCTCCTCGCAGCCGCAGGCGCCGCGATGCAGCAGGTTCTTGAGCACCGTGAGCGCCTGCTCGATGATCGCGTGCGACTTGCGCCCCTTCATGTCGACGACGAAGCCGACGCCGCAGGAATCGTGTTCACGATCAGCGTCGTACAGGCCGGCAGTCGGGCCACCGGACCTGGGGAATCTGGTGCTAGCCTTATCCATCGCCTGGTCCATCGCTTGCGGAGCCTCCGAGATCTCGAACTATGCGTCAGCGCACGGAACTGTGCGCAAAAGGACGCGGATTATACGCCTCCCGGTGACGGAGTGTCATCCCGGCTGGGCCTTGCCGCGGCTGCGGCGGGGTCCCTGCGAGCACCTGAGCAAGCGCGGTTAACCTACTGAATGAAGGGCTATTTGCGCAACGAGCCGACGCTGCGGGGCCAGGCGCCGGCGCTACGCTGGGCGGGTGGCAGGGCCGCGATGGCACGTGCCGCGGCGGCACGGTCGGCGTAGAGGCCGGACACGAGCACGTACCACGGCGCCCCTTCGTGGGTGAGTTCGAACACGGCCGTGCCCGACTCGAGTCCGTGACGGCGGCGGAACGTCGCCACGGCGTCCCGGCTGCGTGCACCGAAGAGCTGGATGACGTAACGGGCATCGTTGTTTGCGAGCACCCACTTCGCATCATACGCTTTGTGGCTGGCGGCCTGGCTGGGCGGCGTGGGCGGCGCCTGCGGTGGCGTGTCACGACGCACCGGCGCGGCCGGGGCCGCGGGCGAATCGGTCTTCTCCGGTGTCTCCGGTGTCTCCGGTGTCTCCGGTGTCTCCGGCGTCTCCGGCGTCTCCGGCGTCTCCGGCGTCTCCGGCGGGTCTTCCGGGCGGGGCGGGGCCGGTCCGTCGCCTCGAGCCGGTGCCCGGCCCGCAGCCAGGGTATCGTGGCCGCCGGCGCCGGCCGGCGCTGCGGTCCCGGCGACGCGCCTGGCAGTCGGTGAGGCGTCGCCAGGTGGTGCCGGCGGCAGCCGCAGCTCGATGGTCGCGGGAGCGGGCGACGCGGGCGCTCGTTCACCGTCGCGCTCGTGCAGCGCCAGTGCGACCAGGCCGATCGCGGCGAGCACGACGACGGCGATCCCACCGCCACGCTTGAGCCGCGCCGACGGCACGAAACGAGGCCAGGCAGCGGCCGCGCCGGCACCGGCATCGAGATACGCCCCGAGGGCGGCGAGAAACCGCCCCGGGTTGCCATCGCCGGCGCGGGCAATCTCCGCCAGGGTCGATGCGCCAATCACGCTTTCGGGCAGATCACGCTCCTCGCACCATGCCTCGCCGAGCTCGACCAAGCGCGCCTCGTCCAGTGGCGGCACGGTGACCACGTGAACCAGCGCCGCGTGCGGCGCGGCCGCCTCGAGCCGGGCGATCAGGGCATCGTCCGCGCACACGCCGAGCACGACGCGCAGCTCGTCGAGTTCGTCGCCGCGTTGCGCGAGATCGAGCAGTATCGTCAAGGCGTCGTCGGCGAGCTGCTCGGCGTCGTCGATCAGGACCACGACCTGTCGCTGCCGCGCGCGGCTATGCCGCACGCGGGCGCGGATGGCATCAATCCGGGCTTCCAGGTCCGGCGGCAGCTCGGCGTCCGCCGGCGCCAGCGCGGCGTGCAGGCGCGCGAGCAGGGACGCGCCATCGGCGCAGCCGCGCCCGTCCAGCGTGACCACCTCACAGCTCGCTTCCACCTCGGCAGCCAGCGTTGCGAGCAGACGCGTCCGGCCGCTGCCCGGCGCGCCGCTGACGACCACCAGCTGGCGCCCGAAGGCCAGGAGGTGGGCAATCAGGTCGAGCCGTTGGCGCAGGCTCGCGGTGACCAGGTAGGGCAACATCGGAACGTGCGGGGCGCCGGGCCGCGGGTCAGGTACCGAACAGCTCGCGCGGCCAGCGCGGCGTGCCGACCAGGCGACGATGCTCGACGATGGCGAAGCGATCGGTCATCCCCGCGATGTAGTCGCAAATCGCCCGGGCTCGCATCGCCGGCGCGGCGTCGGCGGCGATGCGACGCTCCTCGGGCAACGCCGTCGCATCGCCGAAGAAGACCTCGAACAATTCGCGCACGGTGTCGCGCGCGGCGTCGGAGAAACGCCGCACGCGCGGGTCGTTGTAGAGTTCGCGGTGCAGCAACCGCTTGAGGCTGAGGTGCTGCTCGCGCATCGGCGCCGAGAAGTCGACCAGCGGCACGGCCCAGGCACGCACGGCGGCGACCGACGCGCACCCGCTATCGGCCAGGCGCGCCCGGCTGGTCGTCACCAGGTCGTCGACGAAACTGCCGAGCATGACGCGAATCGCGGTATGCACCAGGCGCCGCCCGGCCAGCCCCGGATGCGCCGCACGACTGTCCTCGAGCGCGGCACGGAACACGCCGTGCTCGGCGATGGCGTCCAGCGAGAGGATGCCGGAACGCAGCCCGTCGTCGATGTCGTGGTGGTTGTACGCGATCTCGTCGGCGAGGTTGGCGATCTGCGCTTCGACGGAGGGCTGCCGACCCGTGCGGAAGCGTTCGCCGAGATCGCCGAGCCGCGCGGCGTCTGCGGCACGACAATGCTTGAGGATCCCTTCGCGTGTTTCGAACAGCAGGTTGAGGCCGTCGAAAGCCGCGTAGCGTCGCTCGAGTTCGTCGACCACGCGCAGCGACTGCAGGTTGTGCTCGAAACCGCCCCATGGCCGCATGCAGGCATCGAGTGCGTGCTGTCCGGCATGGCCGAACGGTGTATGTCCGAGATCGTGCGCAAGCGCGATGGCCTCGGTCAGATCCTCGTTCACCTCGAGCGCGCGGGCCACGGCGCGCGCGATCTGGGCAACCTCGAGCGAGTGGGTCAGGCGCGTGCGGAACATGTCGCCCTCGTGGTTGACGAACACCTGCGTCTTGTACTCGAGGCGACGGAACGCGGACGAATGGATCACGCGATCCCGGTCGCGCTGGAACTCGTCGCGCCACGTCGGCGGCGCTTCGGCGACGCGGCGCCCGCGGCTTTGCGCGCTGGTCACGGCGTACGGCGCGAGCGCCATTCACGCCCCTCCCGCGTGCCCGCGCACGAGGGCGCGATCAGGCAGCCTCGTGGCTGGCTGCAAGGGTCGCCTCGAAGGCATCCCCGGGATACTCGTGGGTGATGATGGCGCGGCCGAGCGCTTCGAGCAGAACCAGGCGGATGTGCCCGCCGACGTTCTTCTTGTCGCGGCCCATGAGCTCGACGAACGTCGACGGCGCGATGTCGGACGGCGGCGTGACCGGCAGCCCGGCGCGCTTGAACAGCTGCTCGATGCGGGCGACATCGGCCGCATCGAGCAGGCCCATGCGCGCCGACATACGCGCCGCCATGCAGGTCCCCGCGGCAACCGCCTCGCCATGCAGCCAGCTGCCGTAACCTGCCGCGGCCTCGATGGCGTGCCCGAAGGTGTGGCCGAGGTTGAGCAACGCGCGCTGCCCGCTCTCGCGCTCGTCGGCCGCGACCACCTCGGCCTTGTTCTCGCAGGAGCGACGGATGGCGCAGGCGAGTGCTTCGTCGTCGCGTGCGAGCAGGGCATCGAGGTTCGCTTCGAGCCATTCGAGAAACGGGTAGTCGCGGATGAGCCCGTACTTGATCACCTCGGCGAGGCCCGCGGCCAGCTCGCGAGGCGGCAGGGTGGCGAGCGTCTGCGTATCGGCGATGACGGCGCGCGGCTGGTGGAAGGCACCGACCATGTTCTTGCCCAGCGCATGATTGATCGCGGTCTTGCCGCCGACTGCCGAATCGACCTGGGCGAGCAACGTGGTCGGGACCTGCACGAACGCGACGCCGCGCTGGTAGCTGGCGGCGACGAAACCCGCGAGGTCGCCGACCACCCCGCCGCCGAGCGCGACGATGGTCGCCCCGCGCTCGATGCGGTGCGCGATGAGTTCGCCCATGAGGCGCTCGAAATTGGCGAAACTCTTGGCACTCTCGCCATCCTCGACGGCGAGCTGCAGGTAGTCGCGCCCGCCGAAGTGGCGCGCCACGGTCTCGGCGTAGAGCGGTCCGACCACGCTGTTGGTGATCACGACGACCTGCCCGGCACCGACGCTGGCGTGCAGCAACTCGGCGTCGCCGAGCAGCCCGGGGCCGATGTGGATCGGGTAGGACCGGGTATCGAGATCGACGGTCAGAATGCTGGTCATGGCAGGTTGCTGGTAATCCGTTTGACGACCTGGCGCACCGACAGCCGCCCGGTATCGATGACGAGATCGGCGATGCCCGAGTAAAGGGGCTCGCGCGCCTCGATGATGTCACGCAAGGTACGCTCCGGATCGGCCGTCTGCAGCAGCGGGCGCGACGTGTCGTAGCGCATGCGCTTGATTAGGGTATCGACGCTCGTACGCAGATACACCACGAACCCGCGCTCTGCGAGCCAGTGCCGATTATCGTCCGCCAGCACCGCGCCACCGCCGGTCGCGAGAACGATCCGTTCGCGCAGCGTGAGTTCGTCAATGATACGCGTTTCGCGCGCGCGGAACCCGGCCTCGCCCTCAACGTCGAAAATCAGCGCCACGCTGGCGCCGGTGCGCCGCTCGATTTCCTGGTCGGCGTCGACGAAATCGTACTCGAGCAGGCGCGCGAGCTGGGCGCCGATGGTGGTCTTACCCGTGCCCATCGGGCCGATGAGGAATATGCGGGATTGCTCGCTCACGCTGCCGTCACACGACCACAGTGGCGCTTTCCAATACCGCTCACGATAGCGTCGCGCCGCGCCGGAAAAGAGCGGGAGCCCTGAGGCTCCCGTTGGTCGGCCCGTGCCGCCGGGGCGCTCAGTTGGCGCTCAGCGACAAGGTCTCGCTCAGGATCTTCGGCGTCACGAAGACCAGCAGCTCCTGCTTGTCGGTACGCGTCGAGGTGCGCTTGAACAGGCGGCCGAGATAAGGCAGCTCGCCGAAGAACGGCACGCTCGTGATGTCGTCGCGGTTGGTCGACTCGTAGATACCGCCGAGCACGACGGTCTCGCCGTTGTCGACCAGCACCTCGGTCATCACCTCCTGGGTATCGATGCTCGGGATGCCGTTGAAGACCTGGCCGACGGCATCCTTGTTGACCGTCAGCTCCATGATGATGCGGTCGTCGGGTGTGATCTGCGGCGTGACGCGCAGGCTGAGCACCGCTTTCTTGAACTGGACCGCGGTGGCGCCGCTGGACGTTGCCTGCTGAAAGGGGATCTCGGTACCGGCCTCGATCAACGCCTCGCGCTGGTTGGCGGTGATCACGCGCGGCGCGGAGATGACTTCGCCGCGGCCCTCGGCCTGCAGCGCGGTCAGCTCGAGCTGCAGGAAGTAGCTGCCGATGCGGCCGACCGCGTACTTGAAGTTGCCCGCGGCGCCGGCGGCGGCGAGATCGACGATATAGTTCTCCTGGTCGTCGGTGTGGAAGGCGGTATTACCGGGATACTCGACGTCGCCGGGGATACCGCCACCGATGGTAGAGATGAAGTCAGATTTACCATTGGCATCGAGCTGCGCATTCTTGGTATTGCTGAACTGGCTGTAACCGAACTTCACGCCGAGGTCCTTGGCGAAGTCCTCGTTGGCGATGACGATGCGCGACTCGATCAGCACCTGGCGCACGGGGATGTCCAGCGCCTGCACGACGCTGCGGATCTCGCTCAGCTTCTCGCCGGTGTCCTGAACGAGCAGCGTGTTGGTGCGCTCGTCGACGGTCACGTTGCCGCGATCGGAGAGCAGGTTGTTCTCCTCGGCCTTGATCAGGGCCGAGATGTCGGCGGCCTTGGCGTAGTTGACCTGCATGAACTCGGTGCGCAGTGGCGCCAGTTCCTGGATCTGCTGTTGCGATTCGAGCTCGAGCTTCTCGCGCGCCGCGATCTCTTCCTGCGGCGCGACCATCATGACGTTGCCGATCTCGCGCATGCCGAGCCCGCGCGATTTGAGAATGATGTCGAGCGCCTGGTCCCACGGCACGTTCTTCAGACGCAGCGTCACGTTGCCACCGACGGTATCGGACGCGACCAGGTTCTTCTCAGTGAAGTCGGCGATGAGCTGGAGCACTGCCCGCACCTCGATCTTCTGGAAGTTCAGCGAGAGGCGCTCGCCGGTGTAGCCGAACTTGTCCTTCTTGAGTTCCTCTTCCTCGCGCGGCGTCAGCGCGCGCAGTTCGACGGTGAAGATGTTGTCGGACTGGTAGGCGAGATGCTCGTAGAGTCCGGTCGGCTTGATCACCATGCGCGTGCCGTTGCCCTGCGGGAAGGTGTCGATTTCGCGCGCCGGCGTCGCGAAGTCGCTCACGTCCAGCTTGCGATCGAGGGTGTCGGGCAGCTTGGTTTCGGCGAAATCGATGACGATGTCCTCGCCGCGCTGGACGATGTTGATGCCGATGTCGGGCCGGGTCAGGTCGACCATCACCTGCGCCTCGCCATTCGGACCGCGGCGGAAATCGATATCCCCGATCGCGGCACCCTCGGCAGCACCCGCCATGCTCGGCGCGACCGGCGCCGGCTCGGCCTGCAGACTGGCGACGACCGAATCGAGGGTGAGCGAGATGGTGTTGTCGCTGGTGGATATTTCGTAGGGAACGAGCTGGGCGAGGTTGATCACGATACGCGTGCGCTCATCGGCTTCCACGGCCGTGATGCTCTGCGCCGAGCCGACGCCGATGTCCTGCGTGCGCTGATCGACATTGACCGTGGTATCGGGCAGATCGATGGCGATGCGCGCGGGGTTGTCGATAGTGAAGCTGAGCGGCTCACCGACGACCGGCTCGGACAGCTTGAGCCGGATCTGGACGCGATCGCCGGGCAGCGCCGAGTAGTTGATACCGTCCAGCGTGGCGGCCGCGGCGGAGCCGGCCGCGAGCAGGAGGGACATGAGCAGCGACGCGGACCGCGCCGCCCGGGCCTGCGCGCTCGCCTTGGTGCGGATGTTGAAGCTCGAAAAAATGCTCATCTTCCTACCCCTTCTTGGGTTTATTGCTCAGCGAGCGCAAGCGATGCCTCGCGTTCCTCGTAACGCCCCTGCGCGTCGCGGGTGATCTCGCGGATGTCGATGCGGTCTTCCTGGATATTGATGATCTTGCCGAAGTTGCGCCCGACGTAATTGCCTACCTGCACGCGATGCACCACGCCGTCAGGGTCGCGCACGATGCCCCACAGGTCATCGGTGTCCTCCATCACACCGACCATGCGCAAGGCGTCCAGCTCGTGGTTCTCCAACTCCTCGCGGTTGTGCGTGAGGATTTCGTTGGCGTATTCCTGCTGCTTCGCGTCGGTAATCGTGTCGACCTGCTCGACGTCTTTCGAGGCCGCGGCGAAACTCTGGAAGGGATCGCGCAGGTTGAGCTCACCGGCCTGGTAGAGGTAGCGCTCGTAGGGCTTGATCGGCGGCAGGGGCTCGATCTTCCCACCCTTGCGCGCGAGCACCTCGGAGACCCGATTCTCGAGATCCGTCATGTCCCGCGACACGCAGCCGCTGGCCAGCGCACAGATGACGAGCAACGCCGGGAAGTAGAGGAATCTCGGGTGAGTGGCCGCATTCATGTCTCGATCCCCCGTCATCATTCGTCGTCGATGTAGCGGTAGGTCTTGGCAGTCGTCTCCAGCGTCATGCGGCCACCCTTCTCGCCCGGTTTGATTTTGATGTTGTGGCTGGTCACGATGCGTGGCAGATCCGAGACGCCACTGATGAAGTTGCCGAACTCGTGGTAGTCCCCGACAACACGAATCTGGATCGGTAACTCGACGTAGAAATCCGCCGGCTTCTCGCTACCCGGCTTGAACAGCTCGAACTCGAGACCGGCACCGAGACCCTGCTGCGAGATATCGACGAGGAGTTCGGCCACCTCGGTCTTGTTGGGCAGGCGCTTGAGCAGATCACCGAATGTTTCCTTGATGTCCTCGAGCTGCTGCTTCAGGGCGGGCAGGTTGGCGGCCTTGCGTTGTTTCCTCTCGAGCGAGCTGAACAGCTTCGACTCCTTGGCCTGGCGCTTCTCGAGGTCCGCCTTGAGATCCTTGATGTCGTACTGCCAGCCGAGGAATCCGATCACACCGAAGACCAGCAGCGCGCCGACGATCTTCACCGGCAGCGGCCATGTACCGATGTTCTCTGCGTTCAGGTTGTTCAGGTCCGACAGGTTCATCAGCGTTATTCCTCGTCGCCTTCGCCGGCTTCGTCCCCGCTCGTGGGCTTGGTCTGGCGCAAGGTCAGTTCGAAATCGGAAATGCGCCGGCTGCCCTTGCTGTGCGTCTCGATGATGCGCAGCTTGGGATCGGCCAGCCACTCCGATGCCTCGACGTTGCGCATGTAGTTCGACACGCGTGCGTTCGATTGGGCCACACCCTTGATCGACACGCGCGAGCCCTTCTGGGAGACTTCGGTCAGGTACACGCCTTCGGGCAGCGTCGTGACCAGTTCATCGAACAGGTGAACGATCAGCGGGCGGCTGGTCTGCAGGGTCTCGATCGCCTTCATGCGCGCGATAAGGTTGTCGCGCTCTTTCTCCAGCGCCTTGATCTCGGCAATTTTCTTGTCGAGCTTCTTGATCTCGGCCTTGAGAAAATCGTTGCGCTGGTTCTGGTAGTCGATCAGCTCGCTGAAATAGAGGTGAACGGCGAACCAGACCGCCGCCGCGACGACGGCACAAACGCCGAGGATCGCGAGGTACTCGGTGCGCTTCTGCTTGCGCAGTTCCTCGCGCCAGGGCAGCAGATTAATGCGTGGCATCAGTCGAAACTCCTCAGCGCCAGACCGCAGGCGATCATCAGCGCGGGCGCGTCGTTGGCGAGCATCTCACCCTTGACACGCGATGAGATGGACATCGTCTTGAAGGGGTTGGCGACCGTCACCGAAGTGTCGATCTTGGACTGAATCAGGGCGTCGATGCCGGCGATCGAAGCACAACCGCCGGCGATGACCACGTGGTCTACGGCACCGACCTGGCTGGAGGAATAGAAGAACTGCAGCGCGCGGTTGACTTCCTGCGCCATCGACTCCTTGAACGGTTGCAGGACTTCGGGCTCATAGTTGTCGGGCAGCCCGCCCTGGCGCTTGGCCAGGCCGGCTTCCTCGTAGGAGAGGCCATAACGGCGCTGGATCTCCTCGGTAAGCTGGCGGCCGCCGAAGGATTGCTCGCGGGTGTAGATGATCTTGGCGTCCTCGAGCACCGACAGCGTCGAGCTGGTCGCGCCGACATCCATCACCGCAACCACGTGCGAGTCGGCGATGAGGTCATTGCCCTCGCCGAGCAGGCTCACGGCGTTCTCCAGCGCGAAGGCCTCCACATCGACAACCTTGGCGGTGAGGCCGCCGACGCCGAGGGCGGCGACACGGACGTCGACGTTGTCGCTGCGCGAGGCGGCGAGCATCACGTCGACGCGGTCGGGCTCGGACTCCGACGGCTGCAGGACCTGGAAATCGAGGCTGATTTCCTCCAGCGGATAGGGAATGTACTGGTCGGCCTCGATCTGGATCTGACCCTCCATCTCCTCGTCGGAGAGGTTGGCCGGCATGGTGATGATCTTGGTGATGACGGCCGAACCGGCCACCGCGCAGGCGGCGTTCTTGGTCTTGGTGCCGGACTTGGCGACGGCGCGGGCAATCGCCTCGCCGACGAGCTCGGCATCCGTTATATTCTTCTCTACCACCGAATTGGGCGGCAGCGGCTCGACCGCATAGCTCTCCACCCGATACTTGCTGCCGCTGCGCGATAGCTCGAGAAGTTTGACCGACGTCGAACTGATGTCGATCCCCAACAATGGCGCCTGGGCGCGTCGGAAGAGAGAAACCATATTTGCCTTATAACTCAATTAGTTGAAGGACAAAAATGCGCATCAACCTTAAAAGTTCAGGCTAAATATAGACAATCGCCGCGCAAAAGACAACGCATTTTTTCGATAAAATCCAATAGAAATCACATGTTACGGATGTTACTTAAAGTAACCGACCAATACATGTAGACCTCCCGACACCTTCCACCCACTAGATGTTGCGCTTCGCCTTCTACTCGCTGCTCCTCGGCGCCCTGCTGGCGCTGGTCGCGGCCGCCGCCCTGATCGGCCACATCCTGCCGCAGCTGCCGCCGGTCCAGTCACTGCGCGAAGTGCAGTTGCAGACGCCGCTGCGTGTCTATTCGCGCGACATGAAGCTCATCGCCGAATTCGGCGAGAAGCGCCGTGACCCGGTGACCATCGAGGAAGTCCCGCTGATGCTCAAGCAGGCCTTCCTCGCCGCGGAGGACGATCGCTTCTACCACCATCCCGGCGTCGACTGGATGGCGATCGCACGCGCGGCGATCGAGCTGGTCAGCACGCGGCAGAAGCGCCAGGGCGGCAGCACCATCACCATGCAGGTCGCGCGCAACTTCTTCCTCACCCCGGAGAAGACCTACGAGCGCAAGCTCAAGGAAATCGTCCTCGCCGTCGTCATTGAGCGCGAACTGAGCAAGGATGAAATCCTCGAGCTCTACCTCAACAAGATCTTCCTCGGACACCGCGCCTACGGCGTCGGCGCCGCCGCGCAGGTCTACTACGGCGCCACGCTCGACGAACTCACGCTGCCCGAGGCCGCGATGATCGCCGGCCTGCCCAAGGCGCCGTCACGGACCAATCCGATCAGCAACCCGGGCGCTGCCATCGATCGCCGCAACTACGTGCTCGGCCGCATGCTCAAGCTCGGCTACATCGACGCCGCCGCGCACAGCGCTGCGAGCGCCGCGCCGAACACCGCCGAATGGCACGGCCAGGCCGTCGAGAGCGAGGCCTCCCACGTCGCCGAGATGGTGCGCGAGAAGCTGCTCGAGGAGTACGGCGAACAAGCCTACACCGCCGGCTACCGCGTCATCACCACGCTCGATTCGCGCCTGCAGGACGCCGCGACCCGGGCGGTGCAGGGCGCGCTCATCGACTACGACCGTCGCCACGGCTACCGCGGCGCGGAAGCGCACGTCGCGCTCGACGCCGGCGCCGACGAAGCGGCCTGGCGCGCCGCGCTGCGCGGCTACGGCACCCACGGGGGCCTCGTGCCCGCGCTCGTGACCGCGGTCGCCGAGCAGTCGATTGACGTGTGGACGCGCGAACACGGGGCTATGAGTCTGCCGTGGCAGGGCATCACCTGGGCGCGCAAACAACTCGGTACCGACGCGCGCGGCCCCCGGCCCGAGAATGCCGCGGAGGTCGCGGCGGTCGGCGACATCGTCCGCGTGAGCTACCGCCCTGCCGAAACCAGCGACGACGCGGCGCCGGCCGCGGAGGCAGCGCAGGCGGAAGGCTACTGGCAGCTCGCGCAATTGCCGGCAGTGGAGGGGGCGCTGGTCTCGCTCGACCCGGAGGACGGCGCGATACGCGCGCTGGTCGGCGGGTTCGATTATGGACGCTCGAAGTTCAACCGCGTCACCCAGGCTGAGCGCCAGCCGGGCTCGAACTTCAAGCCGTTCATCTATTCAGCGGCGCTGGAGAAGGGCTTCACCGCGGCGAGCTTCATCAACGACGCCCCGATCGTGTTCGACGCGCCCGGCCTTGAAAGCGCCTGGCGACCCGAGAACTACAGCGGCAACTACTACGGCCCGACGCGACTGCGCGAAGCGCTGACGAAATCCCGCAACCTCGTCTCCATCCGCCTGCTGCGCGCGATCGGTATCGACTACGCCCTCGACTACGTTTCGCGCTTCGGCTTCTCGACCGACGAGCTGCCGCACAACCTGTCGCTCGCGCTGGGCTCGGGGGAGGTCACGCCGGTTCGGCTGGTGTCGGGCTACGCGGTACTGGCTAACGGCGGCTACCGGGTCGAACCGTATTTCATCGCGCGCATCGAGGACGAACAATCCAACGAGCTGTTCGCCGCGCGCCCGGCGACGGTATGCCGCGTCTGCGAGAGCGTCACGCTGGACGAAGACGGCGAGCCGACCGACCTGGCGACGCTGCTCAGCATGCAGACGCTGCCGCCCGAGGTGCCGGCCGAGCGCGTGCTCACGGCGGAGAACGCATGGATCATGACTTCCATCATGCAGGACGTGATCCGTCATGGCACCGGCCGCCGCGCACTCTCGCTGGGTCGCGCCGATCTCGCCGGCAAGACCGGCACGACCAACGATCAGAAGGACGCCTGGTTCTCCGGCTTCAATCACCGCCTGGTGACGACGGTGTGGGTGGGCTTCGACCGCGTGCAGCCGCTGGGCCGGCGCGAGACCGGCGCGCAGGCAGCACTGCCGATGTGGATCGATTACATGAAGGTTGCCCTGGAAGGCGTACCGGAATCGACGATGGAACGCCCGGCCGGGCTGGTCACGGTGCGCATCGATCCGGACACCGGCCTGCTCGCCGGCGCCAACCATCCCAATGCCATCTTCGAGTCCTTCCGCGCCGCCCAGGTGCCGCCGCGCGGCGATACCGCCAGCGCCACCAACGCCGAGAACGGACGCGGACAGCCGCTGGTCCCCGAGCAGCTCTTCTGAGACGCGGTCGACGATGCGCCGCCAGTCCCGCAGCAGCGCGAGTCGCGCCGACAGCCGTGCCGAGCAGGCCGCGGTCGCCGCGCGCGCGCTGGCCGATGGTTCGGCACGCGACTTCAACGATGCGCGCGAACGCGCAGCGCGTGAACTCGGTCTCGCCAGCGGCCGCGACGGCCCCGACAACCGCGCCATCCAGCAGGCCCTGGTCAGCTATCTCGGCCTGTTCCGGCGCGCCGAACAGGCCGAGCGCATTGCGCGCCAGCGGCGTGCCGCGCTCGCGGCGCTCGAGTTGTTCGAGCCCTTCGCCGCGCGCCTGTGCGGCCCGGTCTGGTTCGGCACCGCCGGCGCGCACGACGCCATCACGCTGCACCTCACCGCCGACGAGCCCGAAGCGGTCACGCGCTTCCTGCTCGAGCGCCGCATTCCCTACCATCTCGGCGAAGCGAACCTGCGCTTCCCCGGCCAGGCAGCGCCGCACCGTACGCCGCGCTACGAACTCGAGCTCGGTGACGAACTGTTCGAGCTCTCGGTGTTCCCGTCCAGCGGTCCATGGCGCCAGCCAATCAGCAGTCTCGATGATCGCCCGGTGCGGCGCATCGGCCGGCGCGAACTGGCCGAGCTGATCGCATCCGGTGAGTTGTTTCCCGACGCACCGGGCGGCGGCTGGTAGACGGGGCGAGGCAATGCACACCTGTCATGGCTGACACCGGCCCCGCGCCGGGCGCGCACGCGGCCCTGCGCGTGACGGTGGCGGTGTTCGCGCCGCTGCGGCAACGCTACGACTACCGTTGGGAAGCGCACGACGACGGCAGTCCGGCACCTGCCGAAGGCGCCCGCGTGTGGGTGCCGTTCGGGCGCTCGCAGCGCGTCGGCATCGTCGTCGCGCTGGCCCCGCTCGTGGCCGACGAGGCGACCCGGTTGAAAGCGATCGACGCGGTGCTCGATGCCACACCGCTGCTCGACGAGTCGATGCTGACCCTGGCGCGCTGGTCGGCGGGCTACTATCACCATCCGCTCGGCGACGTACTCGCCAGCTTGCTGCCGACACGCCTGCGCCGCCGCGAGGGCCTGCCCGAGCTGAGTCACGTGCGCTGGCGCCTGGGACCCGGGGGCGCCGACGCGCTGGCGAGATGCAAAGCGAACGCGCACCGCCAGCGCGCGGTGCTCGAGTTGCTCGCCGAGGGCGAGGCCGACAGCGCACGCATGGCGACGCTGGACTTCCCCTGGCGCGAGGTGGTGCGGCGGCTCGTTGCACGCGGTGAGGTCGAGCAGTATCGCAGCGAGTGTGCGTCGGCGGCGCTCGAGGCGCCGCCGGCGGGCGTCGCGTTGAACGACGAGCAGCAGGCGGCCGTCGAGGCCGTCACGGCGAGCTTCGGCCGCTTCCAACCCTGCGTCCTCGACGGTGTGACCGGCAGCGGCAAGACCGAGGTCTATCTCGAATGCATCGCGCGCTGCCTCGCCCGGGGGCAGCGCGCGCTCGTGCTGGTGCCGGAGATCGCGCTCACCCAGCAACTCGTCGCGCGCTTCCGCACGCGCTTCGGCAAACGCGTCGGGCTGCTGCATTCGGGGCTCGGCGAGCGCCAGCGCCTGCTCACCTGGGATGCCTGCCGGCGCGGTCAGGTCGGCGTGCTGATCGGTACACGCTCGGCAGTGTGGGTCGGCTTGCCCGCGCTCGGCCTGGTGGTCGTCGACGAAGAACACGACGGATCCTACAAGCAACAGGAAGGCTTCCGTTACTCGGCCCGCGACGTTGCCATCGTGCGCGCGCAGCAGGCCGGGATTCCGGTCGTGCTGGGCTCGGCGACACCGTCGCTGGAGACGCTTGCCAATCTCGAGCGTGGACGCTTCCAGGGCCTGCAGCTCACGCAGCGCGCGCTGGCGCAGGCGGTGCCCAGGATCGAATGCGTCGACGTGCGCGGGCTCAAGCTCGCCGGGGGCCTCGGCGAGACGCTGTTGCGGGCGATGCGCGAACACCTCGCGCGGGGCGAGCAGGTGGTGCTGTTCCTCAACCGGCGCGGCTACGCACCGCTGCTCATCTGCCGCAGCTGCGGCGAGCCACGTCGCTGCGATCGTTGCGACGCCTACCTCGTCTACCACAAGGGCGCCGACAGCGCGCGCTGCCATCACTGCGACAAGCTGTGGCCGATGCGCCGCCCGGCCGACTGCTGCGAGCTGCCCGACATCGCGCCGATCGGACTCGGCACGGAACGCCTCGAAGAGACCGTCAGCGCCGAGTTTCCCGACCATCGCGTGTGCCGCATGGACCGCGACACGGTGCGCAGCGAGCGCGCGCTCGGCGCGATGCTGGACGACATCGCGGCGGGGCGCGTCGACATCCTCATCGGCACCCAGATGGTCGCCAAGGGATTCGATTTCGCTGCCGTCACCCTGGTCGGCATCGTCGATGCCGACAGCCGCCTCTACGCACTCGACTTTCGCGCCGAGGAACGCCTCGCGCAACTGCTCGTGCAGGTCGCGGGGCGCGCCGGGCGCGCGACGCGGCCGGGGCGCGTGCTGATCCAGACCCACCAGCCGCATCACCCCGTACTGCGGCGCGTGATCGACGAAGGTTACGCGGCCTATGCCGCCGTTGCACTGGAGGAACGGCGTGCCGCGGAGCTGCCGCCATTTGCCGCGATGGCCATCGTGCGCGCCGAATCGCCGCGGGCCACGCGACCGCTCGAGTTCCTCGGCGAGCTGCGCCAGCGCCTGCGTGCGGCGGACCCGGATGCCGACGTCAGCTACCCGATCCCGGCACTCATGGAACGCCGTGCCGGGCGCTACCGCGCGCTCGTGGTGATCCGCGCGGCGACGCGCGCGGCGATCGGACGGCTGCTCGGCGGCCGGCTCGACGACATCGAGACACTCGCACGCGAGCAGCGCGTGCGCTATGCCATCGACATCGATCCGCAGGACACGCTGTGACGACGCGCGGGCGCCACGCCGCGTGCGGTGCAACATGCCATGAGAGCGGATAGAATCGGCGCCCCTTAAGCCTGCGTGCGGAAAACAGAGCGTTGAAAGAGCTGCTGCGAACCTCGATAGATGCCGCCCTCGAGCGTCTGCGCGACGCGGGCGTGGTGCCGATGGACGTCACCATCGACTACCACGTCGAGACGCCTCGCCAGGAGGCGCACGGGGATTTCAGCACCAACGCGGCGATGCTGCTGGCCAAACCCTGCCGCCGGCCGCCGCGCGAGATCGCCACGGCGCTCGCCGCCATCCTGGCCGACGACGCGCTGTTCGCCGGCGTCGACATCGCCGGCCCCGGCTTCATCAATTTCGTCCTCGCCGACGACGCCGTGTTCGCCGTCGTCGACGGGATCCACGCTACCGGCGCCGATTACGGACGCAACGACAGCGGCGGCGGACGCCGGGTGCAGGTCGAGTACGTCTCGGCCAACCCGACCGGCCCGCTGCACATCGGCCATGGCCGCGGCGCCGCCATCGGCTCGGTGATCGCCGCACTGCTCGCGCACAGCGGCTACGCGGTGTGCCGCGAGTACTACGTCAACGACGCCGGGCGCCAGATGGACATCCTCGCGCTCAGCGTCTACCTGCGCTACCTGCAGCGTGGCGGCGTCACGCTGAGGTTTCCCGCGCAGTGCTACCAGGGCGACTACATCGAAGACATCGCCGCGTTGCTCGGCGAGCACCATGGCGAATCCTGGGTCCGGCCATGGGACGACAGCGCCGCCGCAGCTGCCGGCGACGACGCCGAACGCGCGCTCGATCTCGCCATCGCCGCGGCCCGCGACGCGCTCGGCGCGGCCCACTTCAATGAAGTGCGCGAGCTCGCCAAGGACACCATCCTGGCCGAGATCCGCGCCGACCTCAGCGCCTTCGGCGTCGCTTTCGACGTCTGGTATTCCGAGGCCGGGCTGACCGACAACGGCCACGTCGACGAAGCCATCGCGCTGCTCGGTGAGCGTGGCTGGCTCTACGAAGAAGGCGGCGCGCGCTGGTTCCGTTCGGCCGATCTCGGCGACGAGAAGAACCGCGTGGTGGTACGCGAGAACGGCCTGAAGACCTACTTCGCGTCCGACATCGCCTACCACCTCGACAAGTTCCAGCGTGGTTTCGATGAGGTCATCGACGTGTGGGGCGCCGATCATCACGGCTACGTGCCGCGCGTGAAGGCGGCGCTCAGCGCGCTCGGCGAAGACCCGCAGCGGCTGTCCATCGAACTGGTGCAGTTCGCCTCACTGGTGCGCTCGGGCGAGAAGGTCGCGATGTCGACCCGCTCCGGCGAATTCGTCACGCTGCGCGAACTGGTCGACGAAGTGGGGGTCGACGCCGCGCGTTTCTTCTACGTCATGCGGCGCGGCGATCAGCACCTCGAGTTCGATCTCGATCTCGCCACCGCGCAGAGCAACGACAACCCGGTCTACTACGTGCAGTACGCGCACGCGCGCATCTGCAGCGTCGCGCGGCAATGTGCCGAGCGCGGCTTCGAACTGCCTCACCTGCCGGTCACGCTGGCCGGCGTGCTCGAGACGGCGCCCGAGCGCAAGCTCGCGCTGACCCTGGCACGCTATCCCGAACTGATCGCCAACGCCGCGCGCGAACGGGAACCGCATCAACTCACGCAGTACCTGCGCGATCTCGCCACCGAGTTCCACGGCTACTACAACGCGCACAAGCTGCTGGTCGACGAGCAGCCGCTGCGCGACGCACGCCTGCGCCTGGTCATGGCGGTGCGCCAGGTGCTGGCCAACGGTCTTGCCGTGCTGGGCATCGGCGCGCCCGAGGAGATGTAACGCCGGCATGAGCCCGCGCGATTACAAACCGGCGCCGTCCCGGCGCAAGAAGAAAGCGGCTGGAGGCGCACGGCCCGGCAGCTCCCTGTCCTTTCTCAGCGGCCTCGGCGTCGGCCTGCTCGTCGCGTTCGGCGTCTACCTGTGGTCCGGGCGCCTGCCCCTGCCGGGCCAGGACGGCGCGCCGCCAGCCGCCGGCTACCGCCCCGGCGAGACCTACGTCGAACCCGGCGAGACCGTCGCGCCCCCCGCGGAGCTGCCGCGGCCGACGTTCGACTTCTACAAGATCCTGCCGGAAATGGAGGTGCCGATTCCGGACTGGGAGATGAACGAGGCGCGGCCCGAGCAAAAGCCGGCCACCGAGCCCGATCCCACGCTCGACCGTGGCACCTACCTGCTGCAGGTCGGCTCGTTCCAGCGCTACGAGGACGCCGACCGGGTCAAGGCCACGCTCGCGCTACGCGGCATCACGGCGAACATCCAGCGGGTGGTGATCAACGGCCAGGACGTGTGGTTCCGGGTTCACGTCGGGCCGCTGAGCAGCGAGGAGGAGATCCGCCAGATGCGCCTGAAGCTGATCGAGAATGACATGGACTTCATCCTCCTGCGCATCGGCGAGACGCGCGCCGCCCCCCCCTGAACCAGCGGTTCGGGCGGCCGAAGTCGGCCGTTCAGGGAGAGGGCTCGACCGGCTCGGCGAGCAATTGCGCGAGGTTGCTGCGCACGGCGCGGTGAAACGTCGACTCACCCTGCGCGTCGTGGAAGTAACTGGTGAGACGTATTTCCTGGGTCAGATAGTGCCCGAGCACCTCGCGCGAAGTGCGCTGCCAGTCCGCCCAGCTCAGCGGGGCCCCGTGCAGCAGCTCGTACTCGCGCTTGAGGCGCAGTGACTTGCGCAGGAATTCCGGGTAATCGGCGGCCATACCCGACAGATCGGCCGCCCGCACGGCTTTCTGTTCGGCGCTCACGAAAGCGCCGTCGCGCTCGGTCGCGAGAATCGCGTCGACCGTCTTGCGCAGCTGGGCCGGACCGACGCCGAACTCGGGCAGCAACGCCTCGGCAAGCGCCGCCGAGTAGGCCTCCTTGCTGCGGTAGCCGAGTGCGTGGTGATCGTCCTGGTAACCCGCGTCGTGCAGCAGGAGCGCGTAGTAGACGACATCACCGTCGATGCGGATGTTCTCCGCTTCGCAGCGCGCCACGATCTCCTCGGCCGCGCGCAACGTATCCTGCACGTGATCGAAATTGTGATAGGGCAGGCGCGAGTCGTAGAGAGCGGCGACTCGCGATTCGAGCTCGGCGTTGCGCCGCTGCAGCAGGGAGCCGCTCATTGCCGGCGTCCGGCGCCGTGCCGATGCGGATGCTCGCCTCGCGCCATCGCTCGTCCGTCCTGCGCTCGTGAAGCGGGCGGCCCGCCCGGTGAACCTGCGCGCCCCGACTGGCGGCCGCGCCTCGACATTGGAGCGGGTGATGGGAATCGAACCCACGTTCTCAGCTTGGGAAGCTGATGTTCTACCATTGAACTACACCCGCACGTGCGGCGATTCTAGGGCCTCGATGGCCATCCCGAAAGGGGTCAGGGTCCCGCGGCCCGGTGCCCCGCCCCGGTGCGGCCATGCCAAAAGGCCTGACCGGATTGGCAGCGCGGTCCGCGAGCCGCAGTGTATCCGGAATGGCTGCGCCTCGCAGGCCGCGGCGGCGCCCGCGTGCCCACCGGCGTCGCTACCTTGGCGCGCCCTGGGAACGCTGGGGTATGATGCGTCAGGGCCCTCGCCAGCCCCGTGCCGCTTGCCCGGGAAGCCTGAATGGCGCAGAATTCCTTTCCGAATAATGGCCAATTTCTCATTCGGTTAGAATGCGAAGTTCAGAATTTACTCTAGATTCAGGGTGAGCGTCGCGAGTAGCAGACTCGTCGCGCGCGCCCACTGCCGAAGCAACGCGCGGCGCGGCGGCCGGCGGGGATTCGGGTGAGCAGCCAGCGTATGCACAACGCCAAACCCACTATCGTGCTCGTCGACGACAGTGCCGCCATGCGGACGTTCTTCGAGCAGGTCGCGCTCGAAGCCGATTTCGAGTTGCACGCCTACGCGTCCGCCGAGGCATCGCTCGCATTTCTCGACAACAACCGTCCGAGCCTGCTGGTCATCAATGTCATGATGCCGAACAAGGACGGCTATTCGCTGCTCAAGCAGCTGCGCGCCAACCCGTTGCACCAGGACACGCCCACCGTGATGATCAGCTCCAAGGATTACGCACAGGATCGCGTTGCCGCCAAGGAGTTGGGCGTGCTCGAATTCGTCGCCAAGCCGATTTCCAAGAAGGCGCTGCGCTCGCTCATCGAGCATTACGTCGACGCCGGTGGCGGCCCTCGCGAGTAAGGCCGTCGCAAACCCGTGAGCGAACATGTCCAATGGTCAGGCGAGCAGCGTCCGGGGCGCCGCGGACGTAGCGCACAATCGCGGGCACTGACCCCATGAGCGAGGCCTACCTCCGCTTCTGGGGCGTGCGTGGTTCCTACGCCGCGCCACACGAGACCCACCTCGGCGTCGGCGGCAACACCTCCTGCGTCGAACTGCGCGCCGGCAATCACCTGCTCGTGTGCGACGGCGGCACCGGCATCATCTCGCTCGGCGAGGAACTCGTGGAAGCGGACCAGCTGCACCAGATGCTGGTCGTGTTCACGCACTACCACTGGGATCACATCTGCGGCCTGCCGTTCTTCCAGCCCGCGTTCTCGCCCGACTGGCGCATCGAGTTCTTCGGCCCCGGCGATACCGCGGCGGACATCGAGCGGCGCCTGTCCGACCAGATGAAGGCGCCGTACTTCCCGGTCGAGACCGAAACCTGGATGGCCGACATCAGCTACGTCGAGCCGCACGACGACGGCATGCGCCACGGACCGTTCGAGATCCGCCATTTCAACGTGCACCATCCGGGCGTCACTTACGGTTACCGCGTGCGCATCGCCGACAAGACCGTGGTCTACGTGTCGGACAACGAAGTGCAGTTCCTCAAGACGTCGATCGCCAAGCGCATCCACGAATTCGAGGAAGACGAGCACGAGCTGCTCGAACGCATGGTCTCGGAACAGCGTTCCGCCGAACTCGCCGCGATCGAGAACGTCGACATCCTCATCCACGACGCGCAGTACACGCCGCATGACTACAGCAAGAAGCGCGGCTGGGGACATTCCTGCTACGTCGACACCGTGAATCTGGCGATCGACGCCGGGGTCGGCTGCCTGTACCTCTACCATCACGACCCGACCTACAGCGACGACCAGGTCGCCGCGATCCACCGCGACTGCCTGCAGATCATCGCCGAGCGCAAATCCTCGATGGAATGCCACATCGCGCGCGAAGGCCTGAAGGTCAATCTCTGAGCCCGCACGGCGCCATGGGCGAAGACCTCCCGCGGCGACGCGCCGTTCGCAGCTTCGTGCTGCGCGCCGGACGCATGACGCCGGCGCAGAGCCGCGCGCTCGCCACGCAGATGCCGCGCTTCGGACTGACGCTCGCGGCGCTGGCGACGCCGCAGGCGGCGTTCGCGCGGCCGCTGCCGCTGCATCTCGAAATCGGCATCGGCAACGGCGAGAACCTGCTCGCCATGGCCCGCGCACGCCCCGACCGCGGATTCATCGGCTGCGAGGTCCACCGTCCCGGCATCGGCCACCTGCTCAACCGGCTCGCCGACAGCGGCCTCGACAACCTGCGCGTGGTCGAAGCGGATGCCTGTGACGTGCTCGCCGCGCTGCCCGACGGCGGCCTCGCCGCGGCCTACCTGTTCTTCCCCGACCCCTGGCCGAAGAAGCGCCACCACAAGCGGCGCCTGCTGGATGCCGGCTTCCTCGCACTGCTCGCCCGCAAGTGCGCGCCGCAGGCCTGCTTCTTCTTCGCCACCGACGACGCCGACTACGCCGAGCAGGCGCGCGAAACGCTGGCCCGGGCGCACGCCTGGCGCAACCTGGCCGGTGAACGCGCCTGGGCGCCGCGCCCGCGACGCCGCGTGGTCACGCGCTTCGAAGCACGCGCGCTGCGCGCCGGCCGCGCGGTCTACGAACTCGTCGCGGCCCGCTGCCCGAGCGCGTCCTGAGCGGCCGCCAGCAGGACCTCGAAGCTTTCCAGGCTGTGGTAGTCGGAGTGCGCGAGCGGCCCCCGGTGACTGTCCGGCCGGCTGACCGCGAGCAGGTGGGCGACACCGAACGCGCGCGCCGCGGCGAGTACCGCCGCGTTGTCGTCGACGAACAGCGTGCGTGCGGGATCGAAGCCGGTGCGCCTGTGCAACGCGCGCCAGAACGCGGCCTGCTCCTTCGGCGCACCCAGTGGATGCGCGCTGACGACGTGATCGAAACAGGCTTCCAGCCCGGTCAGCGCGAGCTTGCGCGCGAGGCTGCGCGGATGCGCATTGGTGGCGAGGATCAGCGCGAGGCCGTGCGCCTGCGCCCAGTCGAGGAACGCGCGCACGCCCGCATGCACGCGCACGTGCGCGGCGAGCCGGGTCTCGATCGCGTGCAGGTCGACGTCGAAGTAAGCGCTCCAGTGATCGAGACAGTAGAAGGGCAGGGTGCCGCGGGCGCGGTCGAGGGTGTCGCGGATGTGTGCACGCGCCGCCGGCAGATCCAGCCCGGCGCGCGCGGCGTAAGTCGTCGGCAGAGCGTCGTTCCACACGAGGTCGTCGAAATGCAGGTCGAGGAGCGTGCCGTCCATGTCCAGCACGACGGTCTCGATGGCACGCCAATCGAGCGTGGCTGGGCAGTAAGCGCTCATTCGCAGATTTCGCCGAACTTCTCGCAGCGGCGCTGGCACTTGTAGACCCCGCGGGGGTCGACGTTGCAGAACTTGCCCCAGCGCAGGCAGCCGTGCACGCAGCGCGGCGCGTCGGACTCCTCGGGCGCCGTTTGCGGACGCGATTCCCGTGCATCGCGCGGACCACCCTCGGCGCCCGCCGCCAATGGGCCGAACAGCACCAGGGTGCCGAGCAGGACCGCGGCCAGCACCGGGCGCAGCGGAGAAAATCCAGTTGTCATGACTATCACCTCGTTAACGCGCATTATCGCCAAAGTGGCTGAATCCGCCATGAACGCATGCTACGCCCTCGGCGCCGCGCTGCTCCTGGCCGTGCCGCTTGGCGCCGCGTACGCCGATATCGCCGAGCTGGTCGTGCCGCGCGGCGAGTTCGTCGGCCTCGACACGCATCGGCTGTATTACCGCTGCGTCGGCAGCGGTACGCCGACGGTCGTGATCGACGCCGGCCTTGGCGGCAGTGCGGTGGAATGGACCGAAGTCCAGGATGCGCTGGCGCCATCGACGCGCGTGTGCACCTACGATCGGGCAGGCTACGGCTGGAGCGATCCGGGGCCGTCGCCGCGCACCGCCGAGCGCGCCGTCGGCGAACTGCGCGAGCTGCTTGCACGTGCCGGCGAGCGCCCGCCCTATCTGCTCGTCGGCCATTCGCTGGGTGGCTTCCACGCGCGCTACATGGCGGCCCGCCACCCGCACGAGGTCGCTGCGCTGGTGCTGGTGGAGTCGTCCCACCCCGCGGCACTGCCGCAGCTCGCGGCGACCGGCCATACGCGCCGTCACGCCATCGACGAGGCGCGCCTGACGGCGGCGGCCCACGCACAGTCCGCTCATGCCCAGGCCGCGAGCTATCTCAACTCGCGGCGCAAGGCAGTCTTCGCGCAGATGGACGAGCTCGCCAACTTCGCGCGCAGCGCGTCACTGGTCCGTACCGGTGCGCCAAGCGTCACGGCACCGTTGGTGGTCATCGCGCGCGACACGGCGAGCGGCGAGGACGCCGCGCGCGAGACGCAGTGGCGCACGCTGCAGAAATCGCTCACCGCCCTGTCGCCGCGAGCCCGGTTCGTCGTCGCCCACGGCGCCGGACACGATCTCCACCTGAGCCATCCCGGGGTGGTAGTCGACGCCGTGCGCGAACTGCTGACGCAGCTGCGCTAGCAGCCGGCACGGGCGCGGCGCGGCCGCTCAGGGCGTCACCAGCTGCTCGCGCAGCTGCGTGCTCAGCGCCCGCGCGGCCGCGGTCTGCTCAGCGTCCAGGCGCGCGGCGACGTCGTCGCGCGCGCCGCGCGCGGTCGGGTTGTCGTGCTCGGCGGCGAGGGTCAGCCAGGCATAGGCCTGCACCAGGTCTGCGGGCGTGCCGATGCCGCGGGCGTGCAGCGTGCCAAGGTTGAGCTGCGCCTCGTCCTGCCCCTGCAGCGCCGCCTGGCGCAGCCAGAAGCGCCCTTCCTCCGGGTCGGTCTCGACGCCGTGGCCAAAGGTCTTCATGATCCCGAGCTGGGTCTGCGCCTGCGCATCGCCGGCGTCGGCCAGCTCGCGCAACAGCGCCGCTGCCCGGGCCAGGCGGTCCGGATCGTCCGGGTGCGCCAGGTGCACGCGCGCGATGTGCAGGCGCGCCTCGGGATGCTGCTGTACGGCGGCCTGCTCCAGCCAGGCAAGCGCCGCGGTCTCGTCGGCCGCGCCGCCGTCGCCGCGCAGCATGAGCATGGCGAGATTGAACTGCGCTGCCGCAACACCGGCGCGGGCCGCGGCCTCGAACCAGCTGCGCGCGGCCGCCATGTCGCGCGTGATGCCCTCGCCCCGGGTGTACAACAGGGCCAGGAAGAACTGGGCCTGGGCATCGCCGGCACGCGCCCCGCGCCCGAACCACTCGGCAGCCGCCTCGGCATCGACCGCCTGACCGTAGCCGCGCAGGTTCATCATGCCGAGGTTGAACATGGCCCCGGCGATTTGCTGCGCCGCCGCATCTTCGAACAACCCGCGTGCCCGCGCATGGTCCTGGGTCACGCCGTGGCCCTTGAGGTAGAGCACGCCGAGGTTGTTGGCGGCGACGGCATCCCCGTCGGCGGCGCGCGACGCGAAAGCGGCCGCGGCCGCGGCATAGTCACCACGCCGGAACGCCGCACTGCCGTCCTCGGCGGTTGCCGCCATCGCCGCGAGCGCCAGCAGGGTCGCCGTCAGCAGCCCGACACGCATCGAGTTTCGGCCTTGTGCCTAGATGTCATAGGAAAATTTCCCGAGGCTATGCGCCGATGGCGCGCTACCATTGGGGGCGTAGCGATAGCGTTACGCAACCATTTCGCGTAGCCCCGCGACGCCCGTCGTCGCGGGGTACCTTTCCCCATCCCCCCGACGCGACCCGCGACAGCCCGCGATTTTGCCCGCCCGCTGCTCCGGCCTGCGCCCGTCCGGGCGTTTCTGGACTTCATTCCACGCGATCGATACCATCTTTTTGCTCCCTTCGACAGAAGACTGCTCACACGCCGGGATGGATGTTGTGGCGTTGGATGGCAGCCCGCGGGGAGAGGTTGTGCAACGTCATCATATCTCTGAGGAGGAAGGTCCATCATGAAGAAAAACAATCTGAAGCCCGTCGTCGCGGCCGTCGGTTCCGGCATGGTCATGGCCGTTGCCATGAGCGCCAACGCCACCGAGAACCCGTTCCAGATGATCGAGTTCGGCGAAGGTGTCACCGTCGCCGGTGCCGCGGTCGACATGCAGGGCAACAAGGTCGAAATCGACGAAGAGACCGGTTTCGAGTACGGCGGCGACCAGAAGGCCGAATACGCCGGCGGCAAGCTGGCCACCGGCAAGAAGGATCCCGCAGTGTGCGGCACCTTCGCCGGCGAAAACTGCTCGATGAAGCACCTGCAGAAGTAAGCAGTTCGGGCGCAAGCCATCGCTCGACCGGTGCACGGGACCGCTCGCGTCAATGGCGCCGGGCTCGGCCTGCGACGGACCCACATGGGGCCATTGCAGGAAGAGATTCCCGCGTCCATCGAGTTTCTCGAAGTCGCGCCGGAGAACTGGCTCGATGTGGGCGGTCGCCTCGGCGAAGCGTTCGCCCACATCACTTCGCAACGGCCGCTGCTCGCTCACGGCCTGCTGCTCAATCTCGGTGGGCCCGATCCCATCGATACCGGATTTCTCGCACGCGTCGGACGTTTCCTCGACGATCACGACGTTGCCATCTACGGCGATCACCTGAGTTTCTGTGCCGACCAGGGCCACCTCTACGAACTCCTGCCGATCCCCTTCACCGAGGAGGCGATCGTCCATGTCGCGACGCGTATCCGCCAGGTACAGGACTTCCTCGGTCGGCGTATCGCGGTCGAGAACCCCTCGTACTACCTGACGCTGTCGAATGAGCTCGACGAGGCCGTATTCATCAACGGCGTGCTCGCCGAAGCCGACTGCGAGCTGCTCATCGACATCAACAACATCTACGTCAACAGCGTCAACCACCGCTACGACCCGCGCGGCTTTCTCGCCAGCCTGCCGGGCGAACGCATCGCCTACGCGCACATCGCCGGCCACGCCCACGATGCGCCCGACCTGATCGTCGACACGCACGGCGCAGCAGTCATCGACCCGGTCTGGGACCTGCTCGGTTTCGCCTACCAGCGTTTCGGCGTATTCCCCACGCTGCTCGAACGCGACGAGAACATTCCGCCGCTCGCCACCGTGCTCGAGGAAGTCGAGCGCATCCGCGCGATCCAGCGCGCACACACCGGCGTCGCCGCCGCCTGATCGTCCCAGCGGTGAGCGCCGAGCCCGAATTCATCCGTCTGCAGCGCGCCTTCACGCGCCACCTGCGCGATCCCGACAACGTGCCCGCACCGGGTGCACACGAAGCGCGCCGCATGGCCATCTACCGCCATGCGATCTACGCCAACGTCGCCGGCTTCATGGGTGACAACTACCCGCGCGTGCGCGCGATCATGAGCGACGAACGCTGGGCGGCGATGCTGCGCGATTACATCATCCGCCACGTCTCGACCACGAGCGCCTTCGTCGAGCTGCCGCGCGAATTCCTCGCCTACCTCGAGCACGAGCGGGACGATCCGTACGATCCGCCGTTCCTCTACGAACTTGCGCATTTCGACTGGCTGGAAACACTGGTCGGCGCGGACCGGCGTGTGGTCGAGCTCGGCGGCATCGACACCGCGGGCGACCTGCTCGATGGCCGACCGGTGCTCAACCCGACCCTGCGGGTGGTCAGCTACCGCTACCCGGTGCACGCCATCGACGTCGATTTCCAGCCGACCGAGTCGCCGGCGCAGGCGACCTGCATCGCCGCGTTCCGGGATACCGGCAAACATTACAATTTCCTCGATCTCAATCCCGCCGCGGCTCGACTGCTCGAGCTCCTGCGCGACGAGCGCACCGCGAGCGGGCGCGCCGCCCTCGAACGCATCGCCGCCGAACTCGGCCATGCCGACCTTGGCCAGCTCGTCGCTGCCGGCAGTACAATCCTCGAACGCATGCGCGCACGCGGCGCGTTGCTCGGCACGCGCGCGTCGCGCACTGCCGGCTGAACCCACCGCGTGCCGGCGTCGCAGCCGGGCGCGCGTCTTGCATTGCCCACTCGCCGGATGCGCACAACCGGCTCGCGCCGCCAGGACCCCGGACCGAACATCAACATGAAGAAAATTCGCAAGCTGCTCGTCGCCAACCGTGGCGAAATCGCCATCCGCGTGATGCGCGCGGCCGCCGAGCTCGACATCACGAGCGTCGCCATCTACTCGCGCGAGGATCGCTTTGCACTACACCGCTTCAAGGTCGACGAGTCCTACCTCGTCGGCGAAGGCGCGACGCCGGTGCAGGCCTACCTCGAGATCGACGACATCGTGCGCGCCGCGATCGACAGTGGCTGCGACGCTGTGCACCCGGGCTACGGCTTCCTCTCCGAGAGCCCCGAGTTCGCCGAGGCCTGCCGCAAGGCCGGGCTCGTCTTCGTCGGCCCGCCGCCCGATGTCATGCGCGCACTGGGCAACAAGGTCGCGGCGCGCCGCATCGCCGAACAGAGCGGCGTGCCGGTGATGCCGGCCACCGGAGCGCTGCCGCGAGAGCCCGACGCGGTCGAGCGGCTCGCGGCCGAAGTCGGCTACCCGGTGATGCTGAAGGCGTCCTGGGGCGGCGGCGGCCGCGGCATGCGCGTCATCGAGGGCGCGGACCAGCTCCACGAAATGGTCGAGGTCGGACGCCGCGAGGCCGGCACCGCGTTCGGCAACGACGAGGTCTACCTCGAGAAGCTGGTGCGCCGCGCACGCCATGTCGAGGTGCAGGTCCTCGCCGACGAGCACGGCAATCTGGTCCACCTGTTCGAGCGCGACTGCACCGTGCAGCGGCGCAACCAGAAAGTCGTCGAACGCGCTCCGGCTCTCTACCTCGACGACGCCCAGCGTAACGCGATCTGCACCGCTGCACTCGACCTGTGCCGCGCCGCTGGATATCGCAACGCGGGTACGGTCGAGTTCCTGCAGGATGCCGACAGCGGCGATTTCTATTTCATCGAGGTCAATCCGCGCGTCCAGGTCGAACATACCGTAACCGAGGCGATCACCGGCATCGACATCGTCAAGGCACAGATCCGCATCGCCGAAGGCCACGCCATCGGCGACGCCGAGTCGGGCGTGCCGCCGCAGGACGGCATCACCATGCGTGGCCACGCCATCCAGTGCCGCATCACGAGCGAAGATCCGGAGAACAACTTCATTCCCGACTACGGCGCCATCACCACCTACCGCAGTCCCGCCGGCCACGGCATCCGCCTCGACGCCGGTACCGCCTACACCGGCGCACGCATCACGCGCTTCTACGATTCCCTGCTGGTCAAGGTCACGGCCTGGGGCAATACCGCCGACGAGGTCACGCGGCGCATGCTGCGCGCGGTGCGCGAGTTCCGCATCCGCGGCGTGAGCACCAACCTGCGCTTCCTCGAGGGCCTGCTGCAGAACAGCCAGTTCCGCAGCGCCGAGTACACGACCAAGTTCATCGATGAGACACCTGAGCTGCTGCGCTTCCGGCGCCGCCGCGACCGCGCGACCCGCATGCTGCGTTTCATTGCGGAGACCGCGGTCAACGGCAACGAGGCGGTTGCCGACCGGCCACGCCCGCGCGCGCTCAAGCTGCCGCGCGTGCCCGAGGTCGGCTCGCGGCCACTCGTGCCGGGTACGCGCGATCGACTCGAGGAACTCGGGCCGAAGGGTTTCGCGCGCTGGATGCTCGAGCAACCGCAGGTGCTCGTCACCGATACGACCTTACGTGACGCCCACCAGTCGCTGCTCGCCACGCGCATGCGCAGTTACGACATGGTCGCCGCAGCCGACGCCTATGCGCGGCTGCTGCCCAATCTGTTCTCGGTGGAATGCTGGGGCGGGGCCACGTTCGACGTCTCGATGCGCTTCCTGCACGAGTGTCCGTGGGCGCGCCTGCGCGCGATCCGCACGCGCATGCCCAACATCCTCACGCAGATGCTGCTGCGCGCGTCCAACGGTGTCGGCTACACCAACTACCCGGACAACGTGGTGCGTTTCTTCGTGCAGCAGGCCGCCAATGCCGGCATCGATGTCTTTCGCATCTTCGATTCGCTCAACTGGGTCGAGAACATGCGCGTCGCCATCGACGCGGTACTCGAGACCGGCAAGCTCGCCGAGGCCGCGATCTGCTATACCGGCAACCTCAGCGATCCGGCCTGCACCAAGTACGACCTGAAGTACTACGTGAAGATGGCACGCGAGCTCGAGGAAGCCGGCGCACACATCCTCGGCATCAAGGACATGGCCGGCCTGTGCCGTCCGCAGGCCGCACGCACGCTGGTCAGCGCCCTCAAGCAGGAAGTCGGGATACCGATCCATTTCCACACCCACGACACCAGCGGCATCGCCGCGGCCAGCGTGCTCGCCGCGGCGGAAGCGGGCGCCGACGCCGTCGATGCGGCAATGGATGCGATGAGCGGCCTGACCTCGCAACCCAACCTGGGCTCGATCGTCGAAGCACTGCGCCACGGTCCGCGCGAGCCCGAACTCGACGTCGACGCGATCCGCCGTTTGTCGAACTACTGGGAAGAAGTCCGCCATTGCTATGCCGCCTTCGAGAGCGAAGAACGCGCCGGCGCCTCCGAGGTCTACGTACACGGCATGCCGGGCGGTCAGTACACCAACCTGCGCGAGCAGGCGCGCGCCCTGGGGCTCGGCGATCGGTGGCCGGAGGTCGCCCGCGCCTACGCCGACGTGAACGACATGTTCGGCGACATCGTAAAAGTCACGCCGAGTTCCAAGGTCGTCGGCGACATGGCGCTGACCATGGTCACCAGCGGCTTGACCCGGGAAGACGTCGAGTCGCCCGATGTCGACGTCGCTTTTCCGCAATCGGTCATCTCCTTCTTCCGCGGCGATCTCGGCCAGCCGGCCGGCGGCTTCCCGCCTGCGCTGCAACGCAAGGTGCTCAACGGCGCACAGCCGCTGAGCGTGAGACCCGGCGCGGTGCTCGAACCGCTCGACCTCGACGGAGCGCGCAAGGAAGCCGAGCACAAAGTCGAGCGCCACATCTCCGACGAGGAGCTCGCCTCCTACCTGATGTATCCCGAGGTCTTCGTCGACTACGCGGAGAAGCGCCGGCGCTACGGCGACCTCACGGTCCTGCCGACCCCGGCGTTCTTCTACGGCATGGAATCCGGCCAGGAGATCAACATCGACATCGACCCCGGCCGCACGCTCATCGTGCGCTATCTGGGCATGAGCGAGCACCACGACGACGGCCAGCGCACGGTGTTCTTCGAACTCAACGGCCAGCCGCGCCAGGTCCGCGTCGCGGATCATTCGCAGGAAGCCACGCGCGCGCCTTCGCGCAAGGCGGAGCCCGGCAACAGCGCCCACCTGGGCGCGCCGATGCCGGGGCTCATCGCACAGATCAACGTGCGTACCGGCGAAAAGGTCGCCAAGGGCGACGCCGTGATGACGATCGAAGCGATGAAGATGCAGACCGTCATCCGCGCGGAGCGCGACGGCCGCATCGGCGAAATCGTCGTCAGCGTCGGCCAGCAGGTCGACGCCAAGGACCTGCTCGCACTGGTCGACTGAGTCAGCGCGGACGCTCCCAGCAGGCGGCGCAGCCCGGGGCGCAACGCCGCCAGCGGGGCGCGCAGCCGTCCTCGGGCTGAGACCATAAGCGCCGCAAGGGCGAGCGAGCAGCCTTGCTGGCAAGGCGCGCGCCGGGCGAGCAGCGCAGCTTATGGGCGATAAGTGAGCAGCGCAGCCCGGGGCGCAACGCCGCCAGCGGGGCGCGCAGCCGTCCTTGCGGCGCTTATAAAAAAACCCCGCAACTAAGGCGGGGTTTCGGCCGACGATTTGGCCTCGCTGAGCGAGGTCCTCCTGAGCAGGTCGTGTGTGCGCTTCTGCAATGTGACGCGTCACCAATGCGGATGCCTTACCGCGGTCTCGCCGGTCAGGCTCGTGGCAGTCGCATCCGCTGATTCAAAGCCTAGCAGAGAAATGCGGGTTTTCCAGTTCACCCCAACCGGATGTCCGGCCGGGCAACGCCAGGGGCGCATGCTCAGCCGGCATCGAACAGGTGATCGGCAACGAAGGGGTTGAGCTTGCGCTCCTGGCCGAAGGTCGACTCGGGGCCGTGGCCGGGTACGAATACGGTCTCGTCGCCGAGCGGCCACAGGCGCGTGCGGATGGAATCGATGAGCCGGGCGTGGTCGCCGCGCGGGAAGTCGGTACGACCGATCGAGCCGGCGAAGAGCACATCGCCGACGAAAGCGACGCCATCGGCGTGGTGGAACACCACGTGGCCCGGCGTGTGTCCCGGGCAATGCAGGACCGCCAGCGATTGCTCGCCGAAAGTCACGGTGTCACCCTGCTCGAGCCAGCGATCCGGCGTGAAGGCGACGGTTTCAGGAAAGCCGAACATGCGGCTCTGCTGCGGCATTGCCTCGAGCCAGAAGGCGTCCTCGCGGTGCGGGCCTTCGATGGGCACGCCAAGCTCGTCGGCGAGCACGCGCGCGCCGCCGGCGTGGTCGAGGTGGGCGTGGGTGAGCAGGACCTTCTCCACCATGATGTCTTCCTGGCGCAAGGCGGCGCGCAGGTGGTCGAGATCGCCCCCGGGGTCGATGACCACGCCGCGGCGCTCGGCGACGCTCCAGACCAGCGAGCAATTCTGCTGAAACGGGGTGACGGGGACGATACGGCGTTGGATGCGCGCGGTCACGGGCGTGCCTCGGGAGTGGACGGGGCGCGCGAGTCTAGCAGCCTGTCGAACTTGGGAACAATCTGCTGCGCTGGCGGGGGAGCGGGCCAGAAAGACCCGATTTCTCGTTACATAGAACCGCGAGGCGCCTCGAAATCGTGTTCATTCGGACTTCGCGCTCCCACCATGCTCGCGACGATTACCTGAGTCCGGGAGGCGGCCTGGCAGCCCGCCGGACCGGCAAACAATCGAGGGCGCGGTCCGGCGGGCCTGCGGTGGCAGTGGCCTCAGTTCCAGATTTCGTAACTGGCGCGCCATTCACCGTCGGCGCTGGCCTCGAGCACCTGCATCAGGTTACCGCTGGGCCAGGTGCCGCCGGGCGCGGCCGGCAGACCCCACACGCCGGCGACGTGCACGGCATCGCCGTGGCGCTGGCAGGACACGAGGTCGACGCTATAGGCGGCTTCATGGGCCGGCGTCGCGTGGCTGGCGAGGTACTCGGCAATCGGCGCCTGGCCGACCAGGGTGAGGTCGTGCGGCGGCATCAGCACGGCCGCCTCGTCGTACATGGGCGCGATGGCCGCGGCATCAGCGCTCTCGACGGCGGCATGCCACCGCGCCAGGTAGGCTTCGGCGATGGCCTGGCTGGCCGGGTCGGCGGCGCAGGTCGACACGTCGGCCTGGGCCGTGCAGGCAGCGCTGGCGCAGAGCAGGGCGGCAAGATTACGGGTCAGCTTGGTCATGCGGGTTCTCCGGAAGGACTGAAAGTCGAAGCAGCATCGATTGCTGCGATGCGGCATAGCGTAGGCGTGCGCCGCCCCGGGACCAACCGCCGAACGAGAAACGCATTGTTTCTCATGGTTGAACAATCCAGACTATTTCCATGTTAGATCGCTACGTCAGCATGCAGGTCTTCGTGGCACTCGTGCGTCGCGGCACGTTCACCGCAGCGGCCGCCGAGCTCGGCATCTCGCGAGCCATGGCCAGCAAGCACATCCAGGCCCTCGAGGATCATCTCGGCGTACGCCTGTTCAACCGCACCACGCGCAGCAACCGCCTGACCGCGGCCGGCGCGCGCTACTTCGAGCGGGTCGATGCGCTGCTGTCCGAACTCGACGAGGTCGAAGCGAGCCTGGGCGAAGAAACCGCGCGCGTCAGCGGCACGCTGACCCTGGCCGCGCCGCCTGCGTTCGGCGCGATCCACGTCGCGCCGCTGGTGGCGGCTTTCATGGCACGGCACCCCGAAGTGCGGCTGCGCCTGACGCTGGCCGATCGACGTCTCGATCTCGTCGACGAGGGCATCGACGCGGCCGTGACGGTACGCGAACTGGAGGACACCAGCTACATCGCCCGCTACCTGACCTCGGTCCGCCTCATCGTATGTGCGGCGCCCGCCTACCTGGCACGTCATCCGGCGCCGTCGACGCCCGAGGACCTGGTCGGGCACAACTGCCTGACTTACGCCGAGACCGGTGCTCCGATGCGCGCGCAATGGCAGTTTCGAGCCGCCGACGCACCGCTCGAGGTGCGCGTTGACGGCAACTTCGTTTCGAACGTGGGTGCGGCGCTGCGCAACGTGGCCCTCGCCGGTCACGGCATCGCGCGCCTGCCCGATTACATCGTCGCCGCCGATCTGGCCGACGGTGGCCTCGTCGCCCTGCTCGAGGACTGGGCGCCCGCGCTGCGTCCCGTACACGTGCTCTATCCCCACCGCGAACACGTCCCTGCGCGCCTGCGCGCTTTTCTCGATTTCGCGCGTCACTGGTTCGCCGCGCGCGACGGCGGCGGCGCTCCATGAGCGCCGATCGGAGCGTGCGTTCAAATAGATTTTTTATATGGAATAGCTAGATATAATTCATTTTATTGTTGTCCGGCCTGTCGCTAGAGTGTCTCCATCGAACTTCGAGGAGAACGGGAATGGACATCGACATCGGCATCTCGGCCGGCGACCGCAAAACCATCGCCGAAGGTCTCTCGCGCCTGCTGGCCGACAGCTACACGCTCTACCTGAAAACGCACAACTATCACTGGAACGTGACCGGCCCGCAGTTCACCACGCTGCACGCGCTGTTCGAGACGCACTACGCCGAGCTCGCGCTCGCCGTCGACCAGATCGCCGAACGCATCCGTGCGCTGGGACATCGCGCGCCGGGCTCGTACCGCGAATTCGCCGAGCTGTCCTCGATTGCCGAGGAAGCCGGCGAACCGAGCGCGACGGAGATGATCGAGCGCCTCGTCGCCGGCCAGGAAGCGGTCACGCGCACGGCGCGCAGCATCTTCCCGGCGGTAGAGGGCGCGCACGACGAGCCGACCGCCGACCTGCTGACCCAGCGTATGCAGGTTCACGAGAAAAACGCCTGGATGCTGCGCAGCCTGCTCGAGCGCGCCTGAGCATCCGCCCGACCCGACAATTTTTGACAAGCACAGGAGATTGAACATGTTGCAGAACAAAGAAGGCCAACGCGTCCCGCAGGTCGAATTCCGCACCCGGCAGGGCCACGACTGGGTCAACACCGACTCGGGCGAGATCTTCGACGGCAAGACCGTCGTCGTGTTCTCGCTGCCGGGCGCATTCACGCCGACCTGCTCGTCGTCGCACGTGCCACGCTACAACCAGCTCGCCCGCGAATTCGCCCGCGCCGGCGTCGACGACATCATCTGCGTCTCGGTCAACGACGCGTTCGTCATGAACGAGTGGCAGGAGGATCAGCAGGCCTGGAACATCCGCTTCCTGCCGGACGGCAATGGTGAGTTCACCGAGGGCATGGGCATGCTGGTGGGCAAGGAAGACCTCGGCTTCGGACGTCGCTCGTGGCGCTACTCCATGCTCGTGCGTGACGGTGTGATCGAGAAAATGTTCATCGAGCCCGAGGTGCCGGGTGATCCCTACGACGTCTCCGACGCCGACACCATGCTGGCCTACCTCGCGCCGAACGCGCCCAAGCCGCTCGACGCCACGGTGTTCACGCGCAAGGGCTGCGGCCACTGCGCGCGGGCCAAGGAAGCGCTCGAGCGCGCCGACATCGCCTTCGAGGAGCTCGTGCTCAACCGCGATTTCACCGACCGCACGTTGCGCGCGGTGACCGGACGCACGACCTTCCCGCAGGTCTACATCAACGGCGAGCACATCGGCGGCGCCGACGACCTCGAGGCGTGGCTGCGCGCCAGCCGCGCGGCCTGAGCCGCCGCTGACCGGCCGCGTTCCGCCAGCCGGTGACGCGGCCGGTGAGGCTCAAGGCGCGCCGGAATCGCCACGGTCCGCCCCCCCGGACAAAACGTTTGCATGCCGGCCGGCTGCCAGTATGCTTGAGCCACAGGCATCATCGGACGCGACGCCCGATGGCGCCCTCTGGGGGGAGGGCCAAGATGACGGAACCGGCAGACGCACCGTTCGTGCCGCCACGGCTGCGCGCGATCGGCATCACCGCGCCGCTGCGCTGGATTGGCAGCGGCTTCGCCGACATGCTCGCCGCACCGGCGGTGAGCCTCTTCTACGGCTGCGTGCTGGCCGTGATGGGCTGGGCGCTCGTTACCCACTACGGCGGCGCTATCGGGCTGGCCCTGACCACCGGCTTCCTGCTCATCGGCCCGTTTCTCGCCGTCGGTATCTATGACTGCTCGCGCCAGCTCGCCGGGCACCGGCGCGTCGACTTCCCGCGCACGCTGACGGCGTGGCGCGCCAACCGCCCGGCGATCGGCTTCTACGCGTTGATCCTGATGCTTTCGCTGGCGGTCTGGATGCGCATCTCGGTGGTGCTGGTCGCCCTGTTGGTACCGAACGGTTTCGAATCCCTCGCCGAATTCGTCGAACTCGTCGCGCGCTCACCCGGCATGTGGGTTTTCCTCGCCGTCTATCTCGGCATCGGCGCGGTACTCGCCGCGTTCAGCTTCGCGATTTCCGCCATCGCGCTGCCGATGTTGCTCGATCGCACCGAGATGGACGCCATCTCCGCGATGATCGCGAGCTTCAAGGCCATCTGCGAGAATCCGCGGCCGATGATCCTGTGGGCGGTGCTGATCGTGGCCCTGATCGGAGCCGGCTTCACGAGCTGGTTCGTCGGGCTCATCGTCACCGTGCCGCTGGTCGGCCACGCCACCTGGCACGCCTATCGCGACATCGTCGAGCCCGCCTGAACGGAAGCCCATGCGCGGCGCAGGCGGCGCGCCGCGCGTGGCGCCGCTGCCTTCAGCGGCCGAAGGAGGCAGTCAGCACCTCGGTATCGAGGTACTCGGTCAGCGCGACGATCTTGTCGCCGGACCAGCGATAGACCCAGCAATAGGTGTTGTTGTAGGTCCCGCCGGCCCTGGTCCGCGACTCGCCGTGCCCCTGGCACACGACGTAGTCGCCATCGGCGACGAGGTTCTCGACCGTAATATGCAGATGGCCATCGAGCAGTTCGCCAAGCGGCCCGAGCAGGCGCGCGAGGACGTCCTGCATGCCGTCGTAGGTGCCCGAGAACTTCGTGTTGCCGATGATCGTCCACTGCACGTTGTCATCGAAATTGCCCATCAGGGGCTCGGCGTCGCCGGCGGCCAGCGCGGCAAAGCCGTCCCGAATCTTCTGCTTGCGTTGTTCTGCGTTCATGACTGCGATGCACTCCCCTGCTTGGCTGTCCACGATCGCGCGTGCGCGCGGGCACACAGCATAGCAGCGCGGCGCCGGTACGGCGCTTCGTTCACCATTCGGAGAGACGTTGCAGCTCGCGTGTCGACCAGCGCTGGTTGGCGACCAGCGAGTCGCAAAGTGCGCTCAGCAGGGCGATGGCGAGCGCCGGATCGTCGGCGGCAAGACGCGCGAACACGGCATGCTCGAGGACACGGCAGGTGGCCTCGGTCGCGGCAATGGCATCCGCCGCGCGGGCGCCGCGCTTGAGCAGCCCGAGTTCGCCGAAGAAGCTGCCGGGCGCGTAGACCGCGAGCCGCTTGTAGTGATGGGTCGTGGTAGCGAGGCGGATCTCGATGCGCCCGCGCTCGACGAGGTAGAGCTGATCGGACTCGTCGCCGGCGCGAAACAGGTAGTCACCCGCGGCGACGTCACGCGTTTGCAGCTGCCCGCGCAGCATCTCGAGCTGGAGCGGCGTCAAGCGCCGGGTCAGCGCGTTGTCGGCCAGCGACACCCGCCCGGACCGCCGGGTGGGGCTCGCGCCGAGCTCCTCGAGCAGGGCGTCCTCGGCGTATTCGAGTGCCTCGTCCCGCCCGTTGAAAGTCAGCACCGGCGCGCTGCCGCCCTGGCGGCTGGTGCGGCGGAACACCTCGGCGACGGAGCCGGCGATGCCGGTGCCGGCGTGGAGCTCGCAGAACAGCAGCATGCCACCGTGATCGGCAAGTCGGTTGGCGATCTGTTCGAGAAAGCGCACCGCTGTCAGGTCGATGCGCGTGACCTTGCGCAGGTCGAGGATCACCCGGTTGGGTCCGTCGAGATCATCGGCCAGCTCGTCGATGAGGCGATCGGCGGTGCCGAAGAACAGGTTGCCGCGCAGCTCGTAGACGATGATGCGCCCGCCCTGCGCTTCGAGCAGCTCGCGTTCGCGTTCCGAGCGCGAGCGAATCGAGCGCGTCTGGGCCGCGGTCGAGCGCCGGTGCACGACGGGCGCGGTGATCTGCTCGCGAATGAACAGCAGCACCGCGATCGCGACGCCCACCCCCACCGCGATCATGAGGTCGTAGAGAACGGTGATCAGCGTCACGAGCACGGCGATCGCGGCGTCCTGCCGGGTGCGGCCGTCGCGCGCCCAGGTGAGGATGTCGAGATCGGCGACGTCGATGGCAACCGCCAGGATCACGCCGGCCAGCGCCCCGATCGGCAGCAGGTGCCCGGCCTCGCCGGCGAAGCCGGTCAGCAGCACGAAGATCAGGGCGGCGGCGACCTCGACCCAGCGCCCGCCGCCCGATTTGATCGCGATCACCGTCGCCGCGGTCGTGCCAGCGCCGGCCATGCCGCCGAACGCGGCCGCGGCGAGCTGTCCCGCGCCCTGGCCAAGCAGCTCGCGGCGCGAGTCGTGGCGACGCCCGGTAGCGACGTCGGCCACCACCGCGGTGAGCAGGGTATCGAGCGAGGCGAGCACCGCCAGCGCCGCGGCCGCGGGGACGATGACGGCCCAGGGCAGCGCGCCGAGCAGACCGGGGTCGAAGCGGAATTCGAAACCCGCGAAACCCGGCACGGCACCGATCATCCATGCCGCGGGCGGCGCCCCCGCATGCAGCGCGGCGAGGGCATGAAACGCCGCCGTGCCGAGCACGAGCCCGGCGATCGGCCCGGGTACGCGGGGCACGAGCCGCGGCGCGAGGCGCGTGCCGGCAATGGTCACGAGCGCGGCAAGCGCCGGCAGCCAGCCCCAACCCGCCCAGGTGCTGTTCGTCGCGGTGCCGGTGAGCGGTTCGACCTGCGAGAGGATCATCAGGATCGCCGCACCGGTCATGAAGCCGCTGACGACGGGAAACGGGATGTACTTGATCAGCCGACCACCGCCGCTCGCCCCGATCGCGATCTGCAGCAGGCCGGTCAGCGCGATGGTCACGGCCAGGCCGAGGGCGATGCCGGCGGCGTCGAGGCCGCTCGCGACGAGCCCGCCGAGGGCACTGCCGAGCAGCACCAGGGTCGGGCCGGTGGGCGCCGAGACGAGACCCCGCGTGCCGCCGGCAAGGCCACTCGCGAGACACAGCATTGCGCTGCCGACGAGCCCGGTGTAGGCCCCGGCCGAGGCGTCGAGACCGGCGACGGCGAACAGCGTGACGCCGAATGCCATCGCTTGCGGCAGGACGATGGCGGCGGCCGCGAGGCCGCCCCAGAGGTCGCCCGCGCGCGGTGCGAGCCCCGCGTTCCCGAACATCGCCAGTCCCCCATCAGTGACAACGGACACGATGCCACACGGGGCGCGCACGGTCCTGACTTACGTCATTCGGGGGGCCGCCGGTGATCCGGTTGCGACGCGATGACGCGGTAATGGTCGTGAGCGGAGCGTCGCGGCTCGCGTGCGGCCCACGCCGGCGTGAGTGCTTTACGCGCCAGGCTTGAGCTGGTCCTCGACGAGGCGCACGAAGTAGCTCGCGCCGATCGGGATGATCTCGTCGTTGAAATCGAAATGCGGGCTGTGCAACAGGCAACCGCCGTCGCCCGGGCCGTTGCCGATGAAGGCATAGCAGCCCGGTTTCTCTTCGAGCATGTAGCCGAAGTCCTCCGAACCCGTGACCTGCTCGACGTTGGTATCGACGTGCTCCGCGCCGCACACGGCCATCGCTGCGCGCGCGGCGATGTCGGTCTCGTCGGCGGAATTGATCGTCGGCGGGAAGCGGTGCTCGTAGTGCCAGTCGAAACGACAGCCATGCGCGGCGCAGATGCCGGCGGTGATTTCCGCCATGCGACGTTCCATCAGCGCCCGCACTTCCGGCGCGAACGAGCGCACCGTGCCGCGCAGCACGGCCTGCTCGGGCACGACCGCCCAGGCATCACCGGCATGGAACTGGGTCACCGACAGCACCGCCGGTTCGACCGGCTTGACGTTGCGCGAGACGACCGTCTGCCAGGCCTGCACGAGCTCGACGCCGACCTGGATCGGGTCGACCACCAGGTGCGGCAGCGCGGCATGGCCGCCATGGCCGGTCAGGGTCGCTTCGAACACGTCGAACGCGGCCATCGCGGGCCCCTTGCGCATCGCCATGTGGCCAACCGGCATGCCGGGCCAGTTGTGCACCGCGTAGACCGCGTCCATCGGGAAATCGCGAAACAGGCCGTCGTCCATCATCGCACGCGCGCCAGCCTCGCCTTCCTCCGCCGGCTGGAAGATGAAGTGCACGATACCGTCGAAGTCGCGATGCGCGGCGAGGTACTCGGCCGCGGCGAGCAGCATGGTGGTATGGCCGTCGTGGCCGCAGGCATGCATCACGCCCTGGTGCGTGGAAGCGTGCGCGAAGGTGTTCATCTCGGTCAGCGGCAAGGCGTCCATGTCCGCGCGCAAGCCGATCGAGCGATCGCTGTTGCCGGCCTTGAGAGTACCGACCAGGCCGGTCTTGCCGAGGCCGCGCACGATCGGGATACCGAACGCCTCGAGGCGCCTGGCGACGAAGTCGGCGGTGCGGTGCTCGTTGTAGGCGAGTTCCGGATGGGCGTGGATGTCGCGCCGCCAGCTGCTGTGCTCGGCCTGGCGGGCAAGGATGTCCTCGACGAGTTGCATGGCTCAGTTCTCCGTGACGGGCCGGCTCGGCGGCCTTGAAATCGGTATCGACGGCGGTGCCGCGTGCCGCTCTGCTTGCACGGCCTCTCAGGCGAGATGCCGGCGGATGAATTCGACCTGGCGCGCGATCAGTTGCGCGCCTTCGGGAACGACTTTGTGCATCAGCATGAAGCCGTGGAAGACGCCCTCGTAGCGCACGCTCTCGACCGGCGTACCGGCCGCGGCGAGCCGCGCGGCGTAGGCTTCGCCTTCGTCGCGCAGCGGATCGTACTCGGCGGTCGCGACCAAGGCCGGCGGCAGTCCCGCGTGGCTCGCGGCATGCAGCGGCGAGAGGCGCGGATCGAGCGCGTCGTGGCCATGCGCATTGTAATGGCACCAGAACCAGTCCATCTGCGCCTGGCCGAGCAGCGGCGCGGAAGCGTTCTCGGCCATCGATGGCTGGTTCATGGTGGCGTCGACCGCCGGGTAAGTGAGGATCTGCGCGCGCAGCGGCGGACCGCCGGTATCGCGTGCGGCGAGCGCCACGGCGGCGGCAAGGTTACCGCCCGCACTGTCGCCGATGACGGCGATACGCGCAGGATCGAGTCCCAGCGCCACGGCATGCTCTTGCGCCCAGGCCAGCGCCGCCTGGCAGTCTTCCAGCGGCACCGGGAACGGGAACTCGGGCGCCTTGCGGTACTCCACCGCGAGCACCGCACAGCCGCTCCGGTTGGCGAGCATGCGACAGTAACCGTCGTGCACGTCGAGGTCCATGTAGACCCAGCCGCCACCGTGATAGTGCACCAGCAGCGGCAGGGCAGTGCGCGACGCCGCTGCGTAGAGTCGCGCGCGGATCGGACCGCCGGCCACCGGGATGGTGAGCGACTCGACGCGCTCGACCGCCTCCTGGTCTTCCGGCCGCGTCGCGAACAGGGCGTTGAAATAGGGCCGCCCCTCGGCCGGGGGCAGGGCGTCGAAGGCGCGTACGCCCTGCTCCGCGAGAATGTTCAGCACCACCTGGGATTCGGCGCTCAAGGGCATCGTCGTGCCTCCTCCCCGCACGCTGACACGCCTTCGCGAGCCGTGCCCGTCGCGGCTGTTCCGGGCCGGATGGGTGCGGGATAAATGGCTGATTGCATAGCGTTTAAATCGTTTTGGCGGGCGATTTTCAAGCTTCCCGGGGGGACGCCGCTACGGCAGGCGTAAGGATGAACCAGCAGGGAAGAAATCCATCGCCATGACAACAAGAACGAGCTTCGAAACCGCCACCGAACACCTGCGCCAGGCGTTGCCGCTGATGTCGCGCCAGCGCGTCCCCGTCGTGCCGCACAATTATGCCGTGTGGTACGAGTATGTCAGCAGCGGTTGCGCTGGCCTGAAAAGCACCATCGACCGCCTGCTCAGCGCAGGCGAGCCGGTCGATGAACGCATCACCGAACAACTCTACCAGCAATACCTCGACCCGTCCGATCGCAGCCGCGTCGAAACCGCCCATCTCAATGTGCGGAAACTGATCGAAGCGGTGGCCCGCTCGGTCGAGACGGCCGGCGGTGAGGTCAGCCGCTACGAACAGTCATTACAGGAGTGCGCGGAGCAACTCGAGGATGACATCCCGCCGGAGGAGCTGCGCACGCTGGTTTCCGGGCTGATCGACAGCACGCGGCAGATGAACGAGGGCAGCAGCGCCCTCGCGCGACACCTCGAGGAAAGTCGCCAGGAGGCCGAGAGCCTGCGCCGCGAACTCGACGCGGTGCGCATGGAAGCCAAGCAGGATCCGCTGACCGGGCTGGCCAACCGCAAGGGCTTCGAGGCACGCGTCGCCGAACTCGAGGGCAGCGAAGACCACGCCGGCCAACCGCACTGCGTGATCATGGCCGACATCGACAAATTCAAGGGCATCAACGACACCTACGGGCATCTCTTCGGCGACAAGATCATCAAGGTCGTGGCCAAGGCCTTCGCCAACCTGACCAAGGGCAAGGACCTCGCGGCACGCTTCGGCGGCGAGGAATTCATCGTCCTGCTGCCCGACACCGACATCCGGGGCGCCCGTGCGCTGGCCGAGTCGATCCGCGCGAGTATCGAGCGCGGCCGCGTCTACAACCCCAAGACCGGCGAGGAGATCCGCCGCATCACGATCTCGCTCGGCGTTGCCGAGTTCGTCACCGGCGAACCCATCGACGACGCCATCGCCCGCGCCGACGAGGCGCTCTACCGCGCCAAGGAAGGTGGTCGCAACCGCGTCGAGGTAGCCAGCGGTGCCCCGGCACTCGCCGCGAGTGCCTGAGCAGAGCGGCGACGGCCGGCGCGCCCCCGGGGGCGCGCCGGCACGGGCTCACACGTCGAAGTCGTAACGCAGGCGAACTCCGCCGAACACGTTGCGATCGGGCGCCGGCTCGAAGTAGCGATTGGTCGCGTCCTCGATGCGGATATCGGTGTTGTAGTCCTCGTCGAAGAGGTTGTTGATGCCGATATTGGGCGAGATCGTGAAGCGGCCGATCTTGTGGTCGATGCCAAAGATCAGGTTGGACACGTCATAGCTGTCGACCCTGGTCTGGTTGAGGTTGTCGGCGTAGAGCGCGCCGACGAAACTCCAGTCCCACTTCACGAACAACCCCGACGGATGGTGGTAATCGAGCTCGAAGTAGCCGAAGTGCTCGGGCACGCCCGGCAGGTTGTTGCCCTCGGCGCCGGGCGTGGTGGGGAAACGGTCGAACTCGAGATCGGTGTAGGTGTAGGCGACCGAGGCGTCGAGCCCCGCTAGCAGCTCGGCGTTCATGGCGAGTTCCACGCCCTGGCGATCGGTGTCGGCATTGCGGAAGAACGCGCGTCCGCCGACGTTCTGCACCGTCGCCACCTCGTCTTCGACGTTCATATTGTAGTAGGCGAAGTCGTAGCGCAGGCGCTGCATCACCAGGCCCTTCATGCCGACCTCGAAACCCTTGGTGCGCTGCGCGATGACGTTGGCGAAACCGCCGGTCCCGGTGAGCTGCGCGAACTCGGTGAAGGTCGGCGTCTCGAACGCCGTGGCGTAGTTGGCGTAGAGGTTGAGCGGCTCGAGCGGGCTCCATACCGCGCCGATCATCCAGTTGATCTCGTTGAACTTGAGCGTCTCGGACTGGTCCTGGTCGGCGAGGAACTTATCGTCGACGGCAAGCTTGACGTGGTCGTAGCGCACGCTGGCCTGCATCTCGACCTGCTCGGTCAGCGTGAATTCGTCCTGCAGGTAGATGCCGACGGTGTCGGCGCTCTCTTCCTGGTCGAAGCGCAGCGGTCCGCGGTCGCCGCTGAGGTTGTCCCAGCGCTGGCGATCGTCGGTGATGTGATCGGCATCGAAACCCAGCGTCAGGCGGTTGGCATGGGCGAACAGCGCGGTCGAATTCGAGTATTGCGCACCGCCGCCGAAGTAGAAGCGGTCGAAAGCCACGGTACCGGCGCCGAGGAACGGCGGCAGCGGCAGGCGCGCATCGAAGTCACGCCAGTTGTAGTAATTGCGCACGGTGACCTCGTGCACGTCCCAGGCCTTGTGCCACGACCAGGCGACCTTGCGCTCTTCGACCTCTTCGCCGGCATCGAAAGCGACGTTGCGGTCGCGCGCGGCGCGCACGTCGGCGGCCCGCTCGGCCGCGTTGAGACCGCCCGGGTCCTCGGCCTCCGGGGCGTGCGCGGCACGCACGATGAGCTGGCCGACCGAGCCGTCGCCGAAGGTGTAGCGGAACTTGCTGTTGAGGATGGCCTGCTCGGTGTCGGCGTGATCGCGGTAACCGCCGTAGTTGAGGTAGGAGCCGTTGACGAAATAGTTGAGCGCGCCGCTCTGCCCGCCGGTCTTGAACTGGTAGCGACCGAAATCGTAGCTGCCGCGCATGATGCCGGCCTCGGCGAACGGCGTCTCGGGGCCTTCCTGGGTGTAGATGTTGATCACACCACCGGCCGAGGAACCGTACAGCGCCGACGCCGGACCACGGATCACCTCGACCCGCTCGACGTTGCTCAGATCGAGATCGTCGAGCGCCGTCTGGCCATCGGGGGTGGTGTAGGGGATGCCGTCGACGTACACGCGCAGGCCGCGCACACCGAAGTTCGAGCGTGCACCGAAGCCACGGATGGACAGGCGCAAATCGCGCGAGGCGTTGTAGCGGTTGGTAAAGAACAGGCCGGGCACGCGCCCCATCGCTTCGTCGAGCCCGAGCAGCTGGCGGCGCTGGATGTCGTCGGCCTCGACGGTGCTGATCGACAGCGGCGTGGTCAGGGGATCACGCGCGACGCGGGTCGCGGTGACCAGGGTCTGCTCCATGGCCAGGGGCGCGGCGAGTGGCGCGAGCGCCAGGGCGGCCGTCACCGCGGCGCGGTGCCGGGCGCGGACATCGATGCTTTTCACGATCTTGTTCTCCTTCTCGGCGCGGCGCGAGCGTCTCCGGCGGCACCGGCCGCGGCACGTGCGCCGCGTTGGGCTGGCGACAAAAGGCAGAGCAGTTAGCAAGTCGCGTGCCTCGCGAGGGGGATCGCGAAAAGTCCGGACAGGAGCTACCCGGGCGATGCCTGACGGCCACGCGCGTGACACCCGGGTGGTTCAAATCAGCCAGCACAGGGGCTCGTCCTGGCTGCTAACAGCCGGAACGAGCGCGCGACCGGCGGTCGCCTCAGGCCTGGTAGTACCCGAAAGCCGTCCAGCCACCGTCGATGACGAGCACTTCGCCGGTCATGAACGCGGCGTCATCGCTCGCCACGTAGCGCACCGCGTGGGCGATGTCGGCACCGCTGCCGAGACGGCGCTGCGGCGTGCGCCGCTCGAGACCGCGCGCATCGAGCTTACCGTCGGCCTCGAGCTGGTCGATCATCTCGGTACGGATGTAACCCGGCGCGACGCAGTTGACGCGGATACCGTAGCGCGCCCACTCGATGGCCATCACGCGCGTCATGTGGTCGACGGCGGCCTTGGAGGCGCAATAGCCGAGCGTCGCGGGCGAGGCGTTGCGGCCGAGGATCGAGCCGATGTTGACGATCACACCGCCCTCGCGGTCCTTCATCTGCCGCGCCGCGGCCTGCGAACACAGGAACACCGACTTGCAGTTGACGCCCATCTGCAGGTCCCAGCTCTCCTCGGTCATCTTGAGCGTCGGCATCGGCGCCGACAGGCCCGCATTGTTGACCAGGATGTCGACCGGCCCGAGGGCCTCGGCGACTTCGTCGAACAGCCGGGTGACCTCGGCGGCGACCTCGACCCGGCAGCCGAACGCCTGCGCACGGCCGCCGGCGTCGCCGATCGCGGCGACGATGTCGGCTGCATTCGCGGCGCGCGTGGCGACGCAGGCCACCGTCGCGCCGCAGGCCGCCAGCTCGCGCGCGATGTCTGCGCCGATGCCGCGCGAAGCCCCCGTCACGAGGGCAATCTTGTCTGCGAAGATGGATTCCATGAAGCAATTCCGATGCGGTGACTGGATTCAGGGAGTCGCGACCCCGCGCGTGGCGTCGATAGCGCTCGCGCGTACCCCGCGGGAGAGTAGCGCGGCGACGACGAGGCCGACAACCGCGATCGTGGCGAGCAGCAGGAAGTAATCCTGGTGCCCGTCCATGCCGGGCGCGGCGTCGAGCAAGCGCCCGGCGAGCGGCGCGAAGAAGATGTCCGGCGTGAAACCGACCACCGACACGAGGCCGACCGCGGTACCGGTGAGATGAGCCGGCACGCGGGTCTGTTCGAGCAAGGCGAAGTACACGCCGCGCAGCGCGAACACCGCGGCGAAGCTGACGATGAGGCTCGCATAGACGAGCCCGATGAACGCCGGCACCGCGTCGAGCACGGCGAGCAGCACGTAGCAGCCGAGCAAGCCCGCGAACAGTGCCAGCACGGTGCGGGCCGCACCGTAGCGGTCGGCGGCGAGTCCGGCGGCGACGGCCGCGAGCGGGCGCAGCCAGGCCGCACCGGCAGTGAACGCGGCGGCGCGCGCCTCGCCCATGCCGAGCACGTCGTAGGCATACAGCGCGTAGTTGTCGAGCCCCTTGTAGCCGCAGTACGCACACACCACGACGAGCGCCTGCAACCACACCAGCGGGCGTCGCAGCACGGCGCCGACGTGACCGCGCACCAGGCCATCGCCGCGTGCGCCGAGCGGCGCGCGCTCGGGCAGGAAACGCCACACCAGCAGCGCGGCGAGCGTGGTCATCACGCAGTAGAAGCCGATCACTGCACGCAACGCGCGCGCGCGCTCGGCGTAACCGATTTCGTACTCGTACTCGGGCAGGAACCCGGTGAAACACCACACGGCGAGCGTCGCGAACGACGCCGCGGCGAGCCCGCGACCGCCGTCGAGCAGGCCGAACGCGCGCCCCTGGGCCGCGCTCCCGCCCCATTCGCGGGTGGCCCGGATCATCGCCGCCCAGAACAGAAGGATCGACGTCACGCCCCACCAGCCATAGAGCAGCGCCAGTGTGCCCGGTCCCGGCAACGTCACCAGCCACAGCCCGCCGAGCGCGGTCGCCAGCAGCGAAGCACACATCAGGCGCCGGGCCGGGTAGCGGTCGGCCAGGGTGCCGCCGGGAAAATAGGCGAGCATCGCGGTCACGCCGTAAACGGCGAAGATGTCGCCGAGTTCGGCGTTACTGAGCCCGAAGGTCTCGAGCACCGACGGGCGGAAATAACGCGGCAGGTGGAAGGGCAGGCTGAAGATCATCTCGCCCGCCACGATCAGGGCGAACAAGCCGAGAAAGCGATCGCGGGCAGACGGTTCGGCGCCGGACATGGCGGGCATTGTACGCACGGCGGTGCGCTGCCGCGCGCGCCGTATACTTGCCGCCATCAGCCGCCCGGGCGGCATCGGCAACGAGGAGGGGAAGCATGAGCGAGTGGTATACGAAGAAGACCTTCGGCGCACTGGTCGACACCATGGCCGAACGCTTCGGTAGGCGCGAAGCGCTGGTGTTCGAAGACCAGCGTTACACCTTTGCCGAGGTGCGCGAGCGTGTCGACGAGGTCGCGCGCGGCCTGATCGAACTCGGCGTGAAGCCGGGAGACCACGTCGCGCTGTGGCTGCTCAATTGCCCCGAGTGGATCTTCACCATGTTCGCGCTGGCGCGCATCGGCGCGGTGCAGGTGCCGGTCAACACGCGCTTCCGCACCCATGACCTCGCCTACCTGCTGAAGCAGTCCGATGCCCGCTACCTGGTCACCCACGACGTCTCCGGACCGGTCGATTACCTCGCCATGGTGCGCGAAGTGGTCGAGTTGCCGGCGCATGGCGAGGTCGTGCACGACCAGAACTTTCCCGAGCTCAAGCGCGTCGTCATCCTGGGCGAGCCGGGCCACGCCGGCTGCGTCGGTTTCGACGCCATGCTCGCCGCGGGCGCCGAGGTCGACGGGGAAACACTCACCGCGCGCGTCGAGACCGTCGATCCGGACCACCCCGTGTTCATCATGTACACCTCGGGCACCACCGGCTTCCCCAAGGGCGTGATGCACAACCACGTGATGCTGCGCCTCGTCGAGGAGCGCGCGTTCCGTCTCGGCATCACCGAGAACGACACCATCCTCAACTACCTGCCACTGTTCCATCTCTTCTCTTACTCCGAAGGCGCGCTGACCTCGATGCTGACCGGTGCGCGCCAGGTGCTCACCGCGACCTTCGACGCCGCGGCCTGTATCCGTCTCATCGAGCAGGAGCGCTGCTCGGTCATGCATGGCTTCGATACCCACTTGAAGGATCTCAGCGAGGCGCAGGAGCGCCTCGGCGCCGACCTGTCCTCGCTGCGCTGCGGCCTGTTCGCCGCCGGCATGCAGAGTTCGGTCGGCATCGTGCGCCGCGCCGCCGAATCGCTCGCGCCGCTGGTCACCGTGACCGGCTACGGGATGAGCGAAATGGGCGCGGCCACGCTCGTCGGGGCGCTCGACGACGACCTCGAGCGCCGCGCCGAGACCTCCGGCTATCCCGCGCCGGGCTACGAGTTCCGCATCGTCGACCCGACCACCGGCGCCGAGCAGCCGGATGGCGAGGCGGGCGAGATCGCCGTGCGCGGCTACGGCCTGATGATGGGCTACTACAACAAGCCGACCGCGACGGCCGACAGCTACGACGCCGAGGGCTGGTTCCGCACCGGTGACACCGGCCTGCGCCGCACCGACGGCTACATCCGCTTCCTCGGGCGCTACAAGGACATGCTCAAGGTGGGTGGCGAGAACGTCGATCCGATGGAGATCGAGGGGCTGCTGCTCGAGCTCGACGGCGTGCAACAGGCCGCCGTCGTCGGCTACCCGGATGCGCGCCTGAACGAAGTCGCCGTGGCCTACGTGCAGCGTCGCCCGGGCAGCACACTCGGCGAGAAGGACGTCGTCGAGCACTGCCGCGGCAAGGTCGCCACGTTCAAGATCCCGCGCCACGTGCTGTTCGTCGACGCCATGCCGATGACCGCGTCGGGCAAGATTCGCAAGGTCGAGCTGCGCGACGACGCCAAGCAGCAGCTCGGCACCGACACCGCCGCGCCGCGCTGAGAGGGTCGCCGCGCAGTCACGCACCACCTGCTTTGTGCGCGGGTTCACGCGGCAGGCCCGTGAGCGGAGCCAACGGTGCCGGCGTTTGTCACACTCGCCGAACCTCAGCGGAGACTTCACCATGCGTCATCCCCACCTGCCCGTCGTCACCACGTTCGCCCTCGTCGCGCTGCTCGCTGCGCCCGCGGCCTGGTGCGATGACGACCTCACCCTCGATTCTGCCGTGGGCGGCGCCATCGGCGGCGCCATCGGCGGTGCCGTCGGTGCCGAACTCGGCGGACGCGAAGGCGCGGTGATCGGTGCCGGCGTCGGCGCCGCCACCGGCACCGCGATCAACACGCGCGACCATGTCGAAGCCGGGCATCACGACGGCCGCGCTCCCGCAGCGCTGCCGGGCCCCGGTGCATCGGGTTTCTGCCCGCCCGGCCAGGCCAAAAAGGGCCGCTGCTAGCCGCCGGTGGAACCTGAATCGCCGGCCGCCTGCCGGGTCCTGCGCCGCGCCAGCCACCAGGCGATCACGCCCAGAGCGGCGGTGACCAGCCCGGCCAGCGGTTCGGCCGGGCGCCGCCACGCGGTGAGCAGGGCGATTACGAGCGTCGCGGCAACGTAGGCGAGCGGCAGCCACGGCCAGCCGCGCATCGGCACGATGCCCTCGCGGCGGGCCAGCACGAACAGGCTCGCGACGGTCAGCGCGCTGGTCACCGCGAGCGTGAACCCGAGGTAGGACAGCAGGTTCTCCAGGCGCGTGACGAGGATCACGCCGATCGCGAGCACCGCCTGCAGCGCGACCGCCTGGCGGGGCGCCGCATCGGCGCGCGCGAAGACGCGCGGCAGCACGCCGTCAGCCGCCATCTGCGCATAGACACGCGGCCCGGCCATGACCATCGAGGACACCGAGGTCGCCAGCGCCAGTGCAATGGTCAGGCGCATCGCGAGCGCGAGCCCGTCGCCGCCGAGCGCCTGCGCCGCACGCGTGGCAACGTCCTCGTGACCGGCGATCGCCGCCGGTGGCGGTGCCAGCACGAAAACCGCGTTCAGCGCGAGATACAGTGCCGTCACCACGAGCGTGCCGAGCAGCATCGCGCGCGGCACGCTGCGTCGTGGCTCGATCGCCTCGCCGGCAACGTACACCGCGGCGTTGAACCCCGAGTAGCTGAGCGATACCCACACCACCGCCTGCGCGAAAGCGCCCCACTCGAAGGCGCCGATACGACCATCGGCACCGCGCAGCGCAGCGCCCTGCCAGGCCTGCGGATCGCTCGCCAGTACCGCGAACGCGAGGAAGGCGACAATGACGACGAGCTTGAGCGCGACGAGCGCGTTCTGCGCCCACGCACCAAGCCCGGTGGCCCGGCCGTGCAGCAGGGCGGCAAGCAGCACCACGCCGATCGCGAGCATATCGGCGGGCAGCCACGCCGGGCGCGCCGCGGCCGGCAGCAGGTATGCTTCGAACGCGCTCGCGGCGAATGCAATGGCGCCGGTGAAACCGGCCAGCAGCGAAACCCAGCCGGCGACGCAGCCGAGCGCCGGGTGCACCAGCCGCGCCAGGAACAGGTACTCGCCGCCCGATGCCGGCAGGCGCCGCGCCAGTGCGCCGTAGGACAGCGCGCCGCACAGCGCCAGCAGACCACCGACCAGCCATGCGGCAAGTACGCGCGCGGGCGTGTGCAGGTCGGCCAGCGCGAAGCCCGAGGTGGTGAACACACCGGCGCCGATCATGTTGGCGACGACCAGCGCGCTGAGCGAGGCGCTTCCCAGTCGCCGCGCGCTCACGGCCGCGTGAACGTCAGCAGGTAGTTCTGCGTGAGCATGTCGTCCCCCGGGGTCGGCCCGGGCAGGAAACCGGCGCGCGCGATCTCGGCCGCGACCACCTCGCGCCCGGCACGCACGTGGCCGAGTATCCAGCGCGGCGAGACGCCCTCGATGCGCTCGAAATCCACCACCACCAGGCGTCCGCCCGGCACCAGCGCCGTCTTCAGCGACGCCAGCAGGCTGTGCGGGTATTCGAGGTGATGATAGACGTTGCACAGGAACGCGACGTCGATGCTCGCCGGCGACAGCGACACGGCATCCGCCTCGCTCAGCACCACGCGCACGTTGTCGAGGCGGTGCGCCGCAACGCGCTCGCGCAGGTGGGCAACAAAGGCCGGCGCGATATCGAGCGCGAAGACCCGTCCCGAAGCGCCGACCGCGTGCGCGAGCAGCGGCACGAACAGCCCGGTGCCGGCGCCCACGTCGGCGACGCGCGCGCCGGGCGCGAGGTCGAGCGCGGCGACGATGGCGTGGCGCTCGGCATAGACCTCGCGGCTCTCGGTCTCGAAGCGCCGCACCCAGGTCTCGACCGCGACGCGCGGCCCGAGGTAGTGACGATTGGCCCCCGGCGCTACGCTCTCCTCGGCACCGGTTGGCGCGCCAAGCAGGCCGAGACACAGCGCCGCGGCGCAAATTGCTGACCGGTCCATGTTGTGCAGTATCGCGCAGTTGGCCGCCGCGCTCATGCGCCGGGAGTCGCGTATCGGCACACAGATGCGCAGCGCTGTCCGTATTTGTTCCTTCAGCACGATTCCACCCCGGGTCGCGACAAGGAATCCACGTCTAGAGGCGCTAGAATCGCACCAGGTTCAACCGGAAAACACACTGTGACTACGTACGCCGACATCACCGAATCGCCCGACACCCTGAAGCTCGCCCTGCAGGCCTTCATGGACGAACACATCTACCCCAACGAGCAACGCTACCACGACGAACTCAATGCGCTGCCCGATCGCTTCGGCCGCGTGCCGCTGATGGACGAGTTGAAGGAGAAGGCCAAGTTCGACGGCCTGTGGAACCTGTTCGTGCCGCACAGCCACGGCGGGCTGAAGAACGAGGACTACGCGCCGCTCGCCGAGATCATGGGCCGCGTGCTGTGGGCACCGGAGGTGTTCAATTGCAATGCCCCCGATACCGGCAACATGGAAGTGTTCATGAAATACGGCACCGAGGCGCAGAAGAAGCAGTGGCTCGAGCCGCTGCTGGCCGGCGAGATCCGCTCCTCGTACTGCATGACCGAACCCGACGTCGCCTCGAGTGACGCGACCAACGTGCAGACCTCGATCCTGCGCGACGGCGACGAGTACGTGATCAACGGGCGCAAGTGGTTCATCACCAACGCCATGTACGAGCGCACCCAGATCTTCATCGTCATGGGCAAGTCCGATCCCGACAACCCCAACCGCCACCTGCAGCAGAGCCAGATCCTGGTACCGAAGAACACGCCCGGCGTGAAAATCGTACGCCCGCTGACCACCTTCGGCTACGACGATGCGCCGATTGGCCATGCCGAAGTGCACTTCGAGAACGTGCGCGTACCGGCCGAGAACATCCTGCTCGGTGAAGGCCGCGGCTTCGAGATCGCCCAGGGCCGTCTCGGCCCGGGCCGCATCCACCATTGCATGCGCCTGATCGGCTGCGCCCAGCGCGCCCTCGAGCTTGCCTGCAAGCGCGCCGTGTCGCGTTCCACCTTCGGCCGCCAGCTCGCCGAGCACCAGTCGGTACGCGAGGATGTCGCCAAGTGCTACGCGGAGATCGAACAGGCCCGCCTGCTCACGCTCGAGACCGCGCGCAAGATGGACGAGGTCGGGCCGAAAGAGGCGCGCGACCTCATCGCCGCGGCCAAGATCGTCGTGCCGATGATGGCCCAGACGGTCATCGATCGCTGCATGCAGATCCACGGTGCCGGCGGTTTCACCAGCGACTACTTCATGGCCGAGGCGTTCAGCTATGCACGCTGGTGCCGCCAGGCGGACGGTCCGGACCAGGTCCACATGATGGCGCTCGGCAAGCAGATCATCGGCGAGTACGCCGACCTGTGACGCTGCGCGCGGCGCGGCCCCCGGGTCGTGCCGCGCCCCGCGCGCTGCTCAGAAATCGAGGAACAGCGTCAACGACAACACGTGGTTGCTGGCATCGTCGCGGTTCGCCCGGGCCACGTACTGGTTCATGTAGCCAACCTCGCTGCGCAGGTGTGGCGCGAGCTTGAAGCCGAGCCCGGCGAAGGCCCGGTTCTGATCGAAACCGTCGTCTGCGCCCCAGTCGGTATCGTCGAGGTTGATGAACACTTCGTCCCACAGCGCCAGGTAGACCCGCTCGCCAGCGCTCAGCGGGTAGCTCAGCTTGACCAGCTGCCGCGCGCGCCAGCCGGTCTCCTCGGCGCTCTCGATCATGCGCTGCTCGAGGCGCGAGCGCGTCGAGACGGTGACCCCGGCGATGGGCTGCGCGGCACGCCAGGTGAGTTGCTGCCAGATGCGATGCTCGACGATGGCGTCGGGCACGCCGATGGGATCGGTCGTGAAATAGCCGTAGCCGGCCCACAGCACGGTGCGCGGTGCGATCTCGTATCCGCCGGCCACCCGCAGCAGGCCCTGGTTACGCCGCGAACTGTCGTCGTTGAAACGGCCCTGGCCCTCGGCCCAGAAACGCAGCGCGCTGTCTGCCCCACCGACCGCGCCGGTCGCAACCACCGCGCCCCAGGTATGGAAATCGTCCACCGGTTCACCGGCGACGGGGACGCTGCACAGAAGCCACAGCGCGGCGGCGGCGAGTACCCCGAGCGGGGATACGGGTCGATACATGGGGGCGGGTCTCGTGTGGGACGCGCCCCGGCGTTGGCGATTTGCCGCCGCGCGGCCGGAGCGGGGGGCATCGTAACACCGCCCGGGCGCGACGCAAGGCGCCGGCGAATGGTTTCAGTCGAGCCGCTCCATGAAGATCGTGACTTCGGCCACGGTCACGCCGAACTTGCGGATGAACGAGCGGTTCATCAGGCGATCGCCATCGAGCTGCCACATCCAGTCGTCGAACGCCACGCGCCACTGTCGCCCGTCTACGGCGAGGTCCATCGCGTAGCGCCAGCGCATGGCGTTGCCGCGCGTCTCGCCGCGAGCGGTGCCGATGATGTCGTCGGCACGGCCGTCGAAGCCACCCGCGTCGTTCGGCGCGATGTGCCAGGTGCGCTGATCGCGCTCGCCGTCGGCGTAGACGAAGTCCTCGTCGAGGATCACGGCGTCACCCTCGCGGCGACCGCGGATGTCGACGTCGAAGCGGCGCACGACGCG
>Ga0180436_10000045_pt1 | contig 125280 bp, 100 predicted proteins | sample SS_ome_2_FD_132434 | JGI IMG/M metagenome (GOLD analysis project Ga0180436, IMG submission 132434) | Hypersaline lake sediment archaeal communities from the Salton Sea, California, USA - SS_3_S_2 metaG | ecosystem: Environmental > Aquatic > Non-marine Saline and Alkaline > Hypersaline >...
AGCACTCGCTGTCTACGCTTCGCAGTGCCGGTCACCCGACCCCACGCAAGACTCGCTTCCGGCCGCTGGCCAGACTCTACCGGATGGGATTATCTACCCACAGGGTTCCAACGAAAGGTTTCACGATGTATCCTACATAGATTCTCCTTTCCCAAGTTAAACGTAGCGCAAGGACATCACTGATTTCCAGGAGTCTTGCGTGGTCGGCCCGTCAGGGACATCAGGGTCGAGGGACATCAGCGTCAGGCTTTAGCTGTTAACTTTGCAGCCATTGGGCATTGTGGTACGCTCCTGTCGTGCCACGGCTGCCACGAGTGAATTACCCGAATGAACATTTAATGCCTGGCCCTGATGTGACAGCGCCACATCGGCCTCTGTCTTCCCCGATGGGAACGAGTTGCAGGCTTGACCGCCCCTATTCGCCGGGGTATTCTTACTAACGGTATGAGTGATACTTCCCGGTGGAGCGTTCTGGAGGATCTTGCCATGAGAGTAACTTCGAAGCGCCAGGTGACGTTCCCTTCATCCGTCTATGGGTCCCGCTAATAGAACGCAGACCACTGGAGATCTGTCTGATGAGCATGGATCCCGCCACGGTGTTTGATGCGGCCCTAAGTCTTTCCGATACCCAGCGAGCCGGACTGGCATATCAGCTTCTGTGCAGCCTGAAACCACCGACGGTTCTAGACGAAGAGGATTCCTCGTTTCAAGCCGAATTGGAGCGGCGAGTCGATGCCTACGAATCCGGCCACTCGGCCGCCGCCCCATGGCAAGACGTGTCCCGGCGGCTCCGCGACGAACTCGCGGGAGGGGCGGGCGGATGAAGCTTCGGGTTTTGGGAGAAGCCGAGGCCGAGTTGCTCGATGCAATGCGCTACTATGAGGAGCGGCAGAGCGGCTTGGGGCTCGATTTGCACGATCGAGTTGCCGAAACACTCGGCAACGTCAGCGAGGCTCCCGATCGCTTCCCCGTCTACGAAGGGAAACGGCTTCGACGCCAGTACCGGCGCGCGGTGGTCAAGCGGTTTCCCTACATCGTTGTGTACCGGGTGCGCAAGGGCGAGATTCTCGTGGTCGCTGTAGCGCACACGAGTCGAGAGCCGGGCTATTGGGAAGATCACTGATATTGCTCGGGTAGAGGCCACCGTCGCGTGGGGCATCAGGGTCTGGGACATCAGGGTCAGGCTTTAACTGTTAACTTTACAGCCGTTGAAAAGTCCGGGGACACAATACGAGTATTGGCAAGATGGGTAGCCGGCTGTGATGTCCACGCATGGCAAGATTGGCGGGGCTGGTTGTCCCCGGGTTGCCCCACCACATCACGCAGCGCGGGCATGACGGCTTCTGTCCCTTTCCGCGCAGCTCGGCCTCATCCCTCGACGAGCACACAGCCCAGCAGCCGGCCGCCCACCGATTCGAGCAGCGCGGCCGCCTCGCGGGCATGCCGTTGCAGGGTCTCCCCCTGGCGAAGCAAGAGGCAGACCCCGTCGACCGAGCGTGCCAGCGGGGCCGATTCACCCCGGCCCAGCGGCGCGGCATGCAAGAGGGTCAACGCGTAGCGATCGCCGAACTCGTCCAGCAACGCGTCGAGGTTCAGCCGCCGCGGGGCGTCGCCGGCGGGCCGCCCAAAACGCTTGGCCGGCAGGAGATCCACCCCGGGCACAATCGTCCGCCGCACGGCCTCCCGGCAGGTGTGCCCGCCTTGCAGCACGTCGGCCAGCCCCAAGGTCGGCTCCACCCCCAGGCGGTCGGCCAAGATGGGACGCCGGAAGTTGGCATCGATCAGCAGCACGGGCCCATCCGCCCGCGCGGCCAAGGCTCGGGCCAACGGTGGAATCACTTCGCCGCTTAGGGCCTCGTCGACGGGGGTGGTCACCATGACCCGGGCCAGCCTTGTGCCGTCCCACTCCTGGAGCAGGGTCTCAGCCAACTGCACGTAAGCCGGATCGCAGGCGGGCTCGGCCGGTTCGGCGTCGTCGATGGCAGCAGGGGCAGCAGGGGCAGCAGGGGCATCGGCAGCGTCGATCGTACCGTCAGGATCGGTGGCGTCTTCGGCGTCGGTGGCGTCTTCGGGCTCGTTGGCATCGGTCGACGGCGCGTCCGGCGGCTGGCGATCGACCACCGGCGAGACCGACTCGGCATCCATGCGGATGACGGCCTCCAGCGCCTCGACGTCGGCCTCCATGGACTCCGGCCCGCGCAGGTCGTCCTGCTCGCTCGCTTCGCTGGAAGCCGGGTCCGGCGCGTGCGTCGATGTGCTTGCCGGCGCATCGGCAACCGCCGTGGTCTGGCCTTGGGTCGAAGCAAGCGAATCGATGCGCTTCAGCGCTTCGAGAATCCGGCTCATTGCGGTCCCTTCCCTGTGTTCACCGTGTCCCCTGTGTTCACCCTGCCCCGTATGCTCACCGTGTCCCGTGTATTCAACGTGCTTCCGGCCGCGCGGTTCTAGCCGCGCCGGAGTTGGGCGAAAAGATGCCGATACTGTCCCGGCGCGACGGGGGTCGACGGCCGAGCCCTAGGACCGTCGCCCGCGGGGCCGCTCGCCGGCCGCCGATCGCTTGATTGATCATCACCCTGCTGGTCGGCGCGCGATTGGTCAACGCGCGATTCGCCGTCGCGCGATTCATCCGCACTCGGTTCCTCGATGCGCAATTCACCCGCGCCCGATTCGTCCACCCCCAATTCATCCACGGCGACAAGTGCTTCGTCGTCCGATTCGGCATCCACCACGACCAATTCCGGCCGCCGGCCCCTGGGCTGCTCCCCAAAGATCTCCAACATCGAGCTGACCACCCGCGGATCGGCCGGCTCAAGCTCCGGATGCAGCCGCCGTTCCGTGCCCCGATGCTCCGGCTCGGGCAGGTCCCGCACCATGGGAAACGCCTCCACGGTCCGCGTCTCCCCCGGGCGTTCTCCCGCGGAAGAATTCACCTCGGCGCACTCCTCGATGACCGGCATCGGCGCGGCGATACACGACAACTCAATGCTCGACACGTCAACGCTCGACATCGCGACATCGCGTGACTCGGCGCTCGGCATTTCGACAGCGGGCATTTCGACAGCGGGCATTTCGACAGCGGGCATTTCGACAGCGGGCGATTCGACATGAGGCACGTCGACACGCGGCACCTCGACATCGGGCGACTCGACGCTCGACATCTCGACGCTCGGCATTTCGACAGCGGGCGACTCGACATCATGTGATGCGTTCGGCAAGACCGTCTGTTGGGAGGGCGCCGTGTCGAGTGTCTCCGATCCGGCGCCGGACGGCTCGCTCGGACTGGTTTCCGCGACCGGTGGCTCGGTGGCGCTCTCCTCGCTCTTTTCGTCATCCAGCGTCGGCTGATGGGCTGCGCCGGCGTCCGGTGCCGGCTCTTCCGCCCGCTGGTGTTGCTCCGCGGGCCGTTCAATTGGCGGTTCAGCGGAACGCGGAGGCCGTGCGGCTGGTGGTCGCCGTCCGACGACCTCCTCCTCCTGGAAATCCTCGTCGAACGGATTGCTTTCGTCGGTGAAGTGCAGATCCACTTCCGGCTGGATGCGACCGGCTGGCTGGAAATCCGCATCGTCCCAGTCCGCATCCTCGGCATCCGCATCCACATCGTCGACGTTCGCACCCGAGTTCACCGGCTCGTTCGACTTCACCGACTCGTCCAGGAGTTCAGCGATTTGATCGACCCTTCCGGTCAGATCGACTTCGTCCGCGTCGGCTGCTTGATCGTCATCGTCGTCGAACGACGAAATCCGCAACGGTGGGCAGTCGCCGCCGGTGGGTTCATCGTCGTCCAGCCCACCAAACTCGATGGTGGCCGAGGCGGGGGCGTCGCCCGACGGCTCGTCGTCCGGCGGATGATGGGTGGTCAGCTGGGGAATGTTGGCCACGTCGGCACCGGAGCCTCCAGCGTCGGCCGCGTTGCCGCTCGTATCCAACGCGGCGTCTTGTTCGTCATCGTTCAGCCCGCCGAACTCGATCACGCCTTCGCTTCCGCCGCCGGGCCGAGCCGCGCATTCGCTGGTCCAGGGGGTGGGTAACTGCTGCAAGTCGGCCCAGGCCTGCTCGACCAGATCGGCCGACACGCCCTCGCCGCCAGCGGCCCACGCCATCAGCAGGGCATGGTCGCAGAGCTGATTGATCAACCGCGGCACGCCGTCGGTCGCGGCGTGGACGGCCCGCGCGGCCGGTTCGGCGAAGAGTTGCTCCGGGGTCCCACCGACGGCTGCCAACTGGGCGTGGATATATTGAATGGTCTCGTCGCGATTGAAGGTTTCCAGATAACACCTGGCGACGATCCGCTGATTGAACGAATCGAGCTTCGGCGCCGCCAGCCGCTCCTCCAGGGCACACGACCCGACCAGCACCAAGCGAACCAGGGGCCGGCCATCGCGGCCAAGGTTGGTCAGCATGCGCACTTCGTCCAGCAACCGTAGCGGCAGCGAGTGCGACTCGTCGACCAGCAGGGCCAGCCCTCGGGCGCAGTCGTCGCTGGTGGTCAGGTAATCGACCACGGCCAGCCGGGCTTCGCCCTCGTCCATTCCCCGGTAGGCCTGCCCGAGTTCATATAAGATTGCCTGCAACAAGGCCCGACGCGTCCCCAGCCGACCGGTCCCCAGGTGAACGACGCGCAGCTCGTCGGCCAACTCGCGGGCGAGTACCTGGCAGAGGAGCGTTTTTCCGGTGCCGGTGGGGCCGATGACCACGCCGGTCCCCTCACCGCGGCGAACACATCGTCCGAGAACGTTGCGCGCTTCCTCGATCGCCGCAGCCGGGAAATAGAACTCAGTGGCCGGCGCCGAGGGAAAAGGGCGGTGCGACAGGTTGAAGTGTGCTTCGTACATTGTCTTCCGGACGGTTGGAGATATGGCGAGCGCCCACGGCGATGGTGTCGCGGCGCACGATCCCACTGCTGGGATCGGCATAACCGGCATAATGGCTGAAGCCCGACGCCGCACGGCCCGACCTGCCTGCCTAGACTGTGCATGTTGAGAACCGCGCGGCGCGGCGATCGGTAGGCGCGGCAATCGGCAACTGTCCTCAACCTCACCGGAAGAGCGTCCACCAGACGATCGCACCGCAGGCGGTCATCAGCAGCACCCCGGCCAGACAGAGCGTGGCGCGGACCAGCACGCCCCCTCCGCGGCGGGCGGGCGGTGGGATGGTGATCGGCGCCGGCACCGCGCCCAGCAGTGTCTCGCCACCGAGCACTGCGTCGAGCTGGCGCCGGGAGTTCACCACCGGCTCCATGGCGGCCCCGGCCGAGAAGAATCCCAAGCCGACGGCCATCGCCAATCCGGCGGTGAGTGCCGTCCCCCATAGCGACTCGCGTGGTTCGACGGCCGCCACCAGACACTCCGGTTCGTGCACCAGAATCTCGAACCGAGGGGCCCGATCTTCCGCGGCGGCATCCGCGCGTTCAAGTTGCAGGCACGTCATGTACGCTTGCTCCGCCTGCTTCAGCTCCGCCCGCATGGCCTCGAGTTTCGCCCGCGCCGTGGAACGCGAGGCGGCGATTCCCGTGGAGGGGGCGGAGCGGTCGGTTTCGCTATGGCTGGGCCGCGTGGTCGGCATGCCGAGAAGTGGTCCTTCGTCGCGTGGCGGCGAGGAATGGTTCGGTGATGCATGGGTCGGTGATGCGTTGGGATGGAACGATCGGCGATGGTGCTCGCCCTCGTCCACCGGCAGCCATCGCCGCATGCCCGCCAGTCGGCGACTCAGCTCGGCGACGTTCGCCTCCGCCTCGGCCACGGCCGGATGGTTGGGCGTGCGGTCGATCAGCAGTTCCTTGCGCTGCGCTCGAGCCGTTGCCAGCCGCTCGTTCAAGTCGGCCCAAGCCGGATTGACCCGACGGTCGGGCGGGCTGTTACCCTGGGCGTCGTTGTCCTTTTGCTCGACCGCGCCCGCCATGGCTCGGCTGCCATCCGCCCCGTCCTTCGCCGAAGGTTTTGCGTTGGGCCGTTCCGAGGGCAAGGCGAGATAGACGTTGTGGAAGTAGTCTTCGTACGCGGCCTGCGCGGCGTCCATCTCCGCCCGGGCGCGTTCGGTTCGCTGCTCGCGTTGCCGGCGAAGGGTGGAGCGGTGCCCGGCCAGCGCCTTGCGCATCAACTCGACCGCGCGCTCGGCGACACCCCGCACCCGATCGCGGGCAGCGTCGCCTTGGGTATCCTCGCCGACCACGGTGAATTGCATCTCGGCCGATGTCGGGCGCGCGTCCATCTCGATGCTCACATCCTCACCGGGCTCGAGGCTCGACAAGAGTTCGCCGCGTACGTCGCGTCCGAGGAAGTCGGACAGCGAATCGGCTTCCCTGGGGAGCCCCTCGGCGATCACCTGAGCGGTTGCCCGATGAAGCGCGGGCGCGGCGCGGCGGCGGGCCATCTCCCGTCCCCAGTGATAGACCAGCACGGTAGTGATGATCAGCACAACGACGCAGAACGACACGTGCATCGCCCAGGGCGAGGGGCGGCTGATCTGGCTGCCGTGTTGTCGTTGGCGAAAGGGGAACATGGGAGTGCTTGTTGATCCCGGCGCGGCCAATGTTCGTGATGCGGCGCCGGTCGACCGCCGCAGGGCCGGGTCGGCTCTCGCGGGGCCCTGGAAGCCGGACATCGGCAGCGCGGGACCCCATCATCGTCATCGGCACGATCGGCTCACCCGCTTGCCTTCGATGGCCGTTTGCCCCAAGATAGAGGGACACCCGAAGAGGCAGCCTCCATGTTTCACGTGAAAATCTGCGGTATTACCAGCGTGGACGATGCCCAGATCGCGGTACGCGCCGGGGCGGACGCCATCGGGTTGAACTTCTACCGCCGCAGCGCGCGATCGATCCCCGCCCAAAAGGCGCGGCAGATCGCCAATCTCACGCCGGGCCGGGCGATCAAGGTGGGCGTGTTCGTCAACGCGGAAATCCAGGAAGTGCTCGACACGTTCGACGAGGTGCGGCTCGACGCCATTCAACTGCATGGCGACGAACGGCCCGAGTACCTGGCCGCGCTGGCGCCCCGGCCGGTGATCCGTGCGTTCCGCCTGCGCGAGCCGGGTCTGGCCGACGTCGATGCCTACCTGGCCGAATGCCGGCGGATCGCCGCGCTGCCCTGGATGATCCTCGTCGACGCCTTCTCGTCCGACGCCTACGGCGGCACGGGCAAGACGATCGACTGGCCCCGGCTGGCCGACGATTGTGCCCAGCGCGATCTGCCGCCGCTGACCCTGGCCGGAGGGCTCAACGCCGAGAACGTGGCCGAGGCGGTGCGCGTGGTCCGGCCGGCCGCGGTCGACGTGGCCAGCGGGGTGGAAGCCCGACCGGGGCGAAAAGACCCGGATCGGGTCCGCCGCTTCATCACGGCCGCCCGCGAGGCATTTCGAGCCGGGTGAGGAGCCCCATGAGGTGGGCAGCGTCCACCGGGGACCTTCGATGGCCATTGCCATCCTGGGCCCGACGGAAACCGCCCTTCTGGGGGGCTTGGGGTTGTTGCCCCGGCCGGCTCGCAATAGAATGCTTGTTTACCACTTGCCAGAAAAGACTTTTAGGTCACTTTCAAGGAGATGTTGCCGTGTCGCAAGTCGAAACCAAAGCCCCCACCCAAACCGAGAAGCCCCCGTACAAGGTGGCCGATATTTCGCTCGCCGGGTTCGGCCGCCGCGAGATCGCCCTGGCCGAGAACGAAATGCCCGGGCTGATGGCCGTCCGCCAAAAGTACGGCTCGGAGAAGCCGCTGGCCGACGCGCGGGTGGCCGGCTGTCTGCACATGACCATCCAGACGGCGGTGCTGATCGAGACGTTGCTGGAGCTGGGCGCGGAAGTCACGTGGACGAGCTGCAACATCTACTCCACGCAGGACCACGCGGCGGCGGCCATCGCCGAACGCGGCGTGCCCGTCTTCGCCTGGAAGGGCGAGACGCTCGAGGACTACTGGAACAACATTCTGCTTCAAGTGGAATCGTTCGACGAGGGCCGGGGCCCCACGCTGTTGCTCGACGACGGCGGCGACCTGACGATGCTGATCCACAAGGGCGTCGAGTTCGAGCGGAGCGGCGAACTGCCCGACCCCGACTCGGTCAAGCATCGCGAGGAGAAGGTGCTGCTGGCGACCATCAAGCGGAGCATGGAAGAGGATCCCACGCGCTTCTCCCGCATCGGCGAGGAGATCCGCGGCGTGAGCGAGGAGACGACCACCGGCGTGCATCGCTTGTACGAGATGGCCAAGAAGGGGACGCTGCTGTTCCCGGCGATCAACGTCAACGACTCGGTCACCAAGAGCAAGTTCGACAACCTCTACGGCTGCCGCGAGTCGCTGGCCGACGGCATCAAGCGGGCGACCGACGTGATGATCGCCGGCAAGTGCGTCGTCGTGGCCGGCTACGGCGACGTGGGTAAGGGCTGTGCCCAATCGATGAAGAGCTACGGCGCCCGGGTGATCGTCACCGAAATCGACCCCATCTGCGCTTTGCAGGCGGCCATGGAAGGGTTCGAGGTGCGAACGATGGAAGAGGCCTGCTCGCGCGGGCAGATCTTCGTCACCACCACGGGTTGCATGAACGTGATCCGCGGCGAGCACTTCGAGAAGATGCCCGACGACGCCATCGTCTGCAACATCGGCCACTTCGACATCGAGATCGATGTCGACTGGCTGGACAGCAACCCGGACGTGAAGAAGGTCAACATCAAGCCGCTGGTGGACCGCTACACGTTCCCCGACGGCCACTCGATCCTGCTGCTGGCCGAGGGTCGGCTGGTGAATCTCGGCTGTGCGACCGGCCACCCGTCGTTCGTGATGTCGAACTCGTTCACCAACCAGACGCTGGCCCAGATCGCGCTGTGGACCGAGACGGAGAACTACCCGATCGGCGTGCATGTGCTCACCAAGCAGCTCGACGAGGAGGTGGCCCGGTTGCATCTGGAGAAGATCGGCGTGAAGCTGGAGCGGCTCACCCCCGAGCAGTCCGAGTATCTGGGCATCCCGGTCGAAGGCCCCTACAAGCCGGATCACTACCGGTATTGAGAAGCAAGGGATTGGGGATTAGGGCTCGGCACGGGGAGCTTGTGATGAGCGGCGGAACTCGCTCCGCGTTCCCCCAGGCCGAATGCCGGCTGCCCAGGCCGACAGCTTGCTGTCGGTGCGAATCCGCTTCCGCCCCAACGCCGGGCAAGCCGGGCGGCGAAATGGTGTTTCTGCCCAACCGCCAGTCCCCAGTCCCCAATCCCCGAGCTTCCAATCCCGAATTCCCAATCCCCAATCCCTTTCCCTCCTCCCCATGCCCGATATCGAAGCCTTCCGCGGCATCCGCTACAACGTCCCCAAGATCGGCGCGTTGGCCGACCTGGTCGCCCCACCCTACGATGTGATCTCGCCCCGGCAGCAGGATCAGCTCTACGAGCGGCACCCGGCCAACGTGGTGCGGCTGATCCTCAACCGGCAGCGGGCCAGCGACGACGACGAGCGCGACAATCGCTACACCCGAGCGGCGGAACACCTCCGCGGCTGGCGCGAGCAGGGCACGCTGATCGAGGAGGACGAGCCGGCCCTGTACGTCTATCACCAGGTGTTCGACTACGCCGGCCAGACGTTCACCCGCCGGGGGTTCATGGCCCGCATGCGGCTCTCGCCGTTTGGCTCCGGCCAGGTCTTCCCGCACGAGCAGACCATGCCCGGGCCGAAGATGGACCGGCTGATGCTGATGACCACCTGCCGGGCGAACCTCAGCCAGATCTTCGGGCTGTACCCCGACCCGAGCAACGCCGCCCAGGCCGTGCTGGAGGAGTCGTTGGGCGACGCGGAGCCGCTGGAGTCGGTGGACGACTTGGGCGTCACGCACCGCATGTGGCCGGTCACCGACCAGGACGCCATCGCGCGGGTGGCCGACATGCTGGCCGAGCGTCCGGTGTTCGTCGCCGACGGGCATCATCGCTACGAAACGGCCTGCGAGTATCGCGAGCATGTGCGTCAGGTGGGCGGACTCACGCCCGACCATCCGGCCAACTTCGTGATGACGATGCTCATCGCCATGGAGGACCCGGGGCTGATCGTCCTGCCCACGCACCGGCTGTTTTCCGGCGCCACGCCGCTGACGGCCGAGGAGCTTTCCGCAAAGTTGGGCGATTGTTTCACGTGTAACATCGCGGCCGAGGGGGCGAAAATGGCCGACGAAGTGTGGCGGCAAATCGAACGCGAGAACGACCAGGGACTGATCGGCCTCTACACGGCCGCCGATCAGCAATGGACGCTCTGCCGGGTCACCGACCTGGGCCGGGCGCGGCTCGATGGGATCGCCGGCGACCACAACCCCGAGTGGCGGGCCCTGGGAGTGAGCATCCTCCACCGCCTGCTGATCGAGGATCGGTTGGGCCAGACCGAACTGCCCAAGCCGAAGTACGTTCACCTGGTCGAGGAAGTGGTCGAAGGGCTCGGCTCCGGCGACTACCCACTGGCCGCGCTGGTGATGCCCGCCACGGTGGACGACGTCCGCACGCTGAGCCTGATGGGCGAGCGGATGCCGGCGAAGAGCACCTACTTCTACCCGAAGCTGCTCAGCGGCCTGGTGATCAACCCGCTGGAGTAGCGGGAGATGGGATTGGGGATTGGGGACTGGGGACTGGGGGCAAGCCCAGTAGCCGGGGGCTAACAGCCCGCGGGGAACGGAATCATCCGACAACGAGTTGTCGGCTTGGGGGGCGACAACGGATTCTCTGCCTGGGTGAATCTGCGCGTTTCACGTGAAACGGGCAATCTACGCCCCTCTTGCCGTTTCACGTGAAACTGCCGCCCCAGACGCGCGAAAACTGGCCTCCCCGCGCCGCGCCCATCTCGGTACAATCCCGCCGCTCGTTTGTCCGCCAAGCCCACCGGCACCGCCCGGTGGGAACGGCGGGGCACTGGCAAGATGCCAGTGGCACCCAGAGCCGAAACCCTCTCCCAAACAAAGAGGGGACACAACGCCGGCAGGGAGGCCGACGGTGGTTCGTACGCTTTGCGTGGCCAATCAGAAAGGCGGGGTGGGAAAGACCACCACCGCGGTGAACCTGGCCGCCGGGCTGGCCTTGGCCGGCCGGCGTACGCTCCTGGTCGATCTCGACCCACAGTGCAACGCCACCACCGGCACGGGCAACAAGCCATCGGAAAGCCATCCGCTGGTCACGTGCGAACCGATCCGCCAGGGCGTGGTGGCCACCAGCGTACCAGGGCTCGATCTGCTGCCCGGCAGCCGCAGCTTTCGCCACATCGAGTTGCTCACGCACGACGACCAGCAACAGGCCGCGCGGCTCCGCGAGCATCTCGTGCGGGGATACAGCACCTACGATTTCGTGCTGCTGGATTGTCCACCGTCGGTCGGTCAGCTCACGCGGACGGCGTTGGCCACCTCGACCGAAGTGCTGATGCCCATCCAGTGCGAGTATTTCGCCATGGAGGGGCTCACGCAGATGATCGAGGTGATCCGCGACGTGATCGCCCAGGGCGAGCATCAGCTTCAATTCGGCGGGATCGTGCTGACGATGTACGACCACACGCTGGAGCTGACCCGCGAGGTCGACGCCGAGGTGCGCGAGTTCTTTGGCGAAATTGTCTATCAGACGGTCGTCCCCCGGGACGTGGCCGTATCGGAATCACCCAGTTTCGGAAAACCAGTGATCGACCACGCTCCCCGCAGCCGCGGATCGCGGGCGTATGTCGAGCTTTGCATGGAGGTCCTTGAAAGTGAATAAGCCCCGACGCCTCGGCCGCGGCCTGGAAGCCTTGCTCGGCCAGATTCCCGGACAGCAACAGCCGCAGCCCGCGCAGCCGGCCGCGCCGCCCGAACCACCGCCGGTGGCGGAGGGATGGTCGCCCGAGCCGCAGGGCGGCGAGCAGCACCCGCCCGCGCCGGCCGAGCCGCACGAGCATCACGGTGAGCATCAGCATGATGGGCACCATCACGATGGGCAGCATCACGATGGGCAGCAGCCGGAGCAGGTCGTCGCGCCGCCGCCGGCCCCGTCCGCCGACCCAACGCATCTGCCGGTTGGCCAGATCGATCGCAACCCGCATCAGCCGCGGCAGGATTTCGACCCGGCCGAGCTGCAGTCGCTAGCGGCCAGCCTGGGCAAGCACGGGCTATTGCAGCCGGTGGTGGTGCGTCGCCAGGGCGAGCGGTTCCAGTTGATCGCCGGCGAGCGTCGGCTCCGCGCGGCCGAGCAGGCCGGTTGGGCCGAGGTGCCGGTCAAGCTGATCCAGGCCGACGATCGCACCACGGCCGAGCTGGCCATCATCGAGAACTTGCAGCGGAAGGACCTCGGACCGCTCGAGAAAGCCGCGTCGTTCCAGCGATACCTGGAAACCTACGGCTGCACCCAGGAGGAGCTGGCCGGGCGGCTGGAAATCGACCGCTCGACCGTGGCCAATCTGATCCGGCTGCTGGAGTTGCCCGAGGAGGTCCGCGAGGCCTTGCGCTCGAAGCGAATCAGCGCCGGGCACGCGCGGGCGCTACTACCTTTGGGGGATTCGCGCGAGCAGGTCGAGTTCGCTGGACGGATCGAGCGCGAGGGGCTGAACGTCCGACAAACGGAGACGCTGGTGCAGGAGACGATCCAGGCGGCCGACGCCGAACCGCTGAGTGTTATCGGCCGAGACGGACGGAAGAAGACCCCCACGCGCACGCCCAGCGAGCACGTGATGGCCCTGGAGCAGGAATTGAAGGCCGCGCTGGGAATGAAAGTGAAGCTGACGCACAACGCCCGGGGACGCGGCAAGCTGGTGATCAGCTTCCGCAACCACGACGAGTTCGAGCGGTTGCGTCACCAGTTGACCGAGCCGGTCCGCGGAGAGGCGCGCGCCGAAGCCGGTTGAGCCAACTGAGCGAAGCACGGGCAAGATCCCGGCGGCACGCCGAGTGCTTTGTTGCGGCTCGATTTTGGGGTGTGTGCCACTTTCGCTCCGCCGGTGCAAACGCTCATGACAGAACGACTCACGGCACTGGCAAGATGCCAGTGACACCCTGATTCCTAGCCCTGAGAGGGCCCGAGGGTCAGTCGGCCGGATGCCCGACTTCTTCCTCGCGTTCGATGGCAGCCGAGACGGTTTCCGACCAGGCGCCGTTGTGGAAGAGGCTGCAATTTCCGCCGGATTGTTCGGCCGCTTCCAAGGCTTCGACGGAGCGTTCCAGCAGGCGTTTGGTATCGTCTGTCTGCATGGCCTTGGCCCCACCGATACTGACGGTGAAGTTCAGCGGCCCCTTGGCCCCCGGCAGGCTGCACTTGGCGATGGCGTCGCGGAGCCGTTCGGCAATGCGGATCACGTTGGTCAGCCAAGTGCCGGGGAAGAGGACGGCGAAGGTGGCCGAGTCGTATTGGGCGACGAGGTCCATGTCGCGGATGGCGGCGCTGAGGAACTTGGCCGTCGCCTTGATGACCAGCATGCCGACACGCGACCCGTTGGCCTCGACGATGTTCTTGTAGTCGTCCACCCGAATCATCAGCACCGAGGGCGTGGCTCCACCGCGTCGCCACTCGGCCAGACGTCGGGCCAGGATGATGCAGAACTCCGTACGGTTGCTGATCGCCGGCATGACTTCGCCGGAAGCGGTCGCCGCATCGTCGGTCTTTGACTTGCCATCGGCCACTGGCGGACGCGCCGGCTTGCCGGCCGTGGCCGACTCATCGCTCTTGGCCGAAGAACGCCGCGGCCGCTCGATCGGCCGCGGTTTCTCGGGCGTTTCCGCGGTCTTCTTGGGTGGCGCCTCGGCAACCGGTTCCGGTGTCCCATTGATCGGGCGAATCCGGCGGCCGTCGTGGAAGTGGACGCAGTTACGCCCGGCTTCCTTCGAGGCGTAGAGCGCGGCGTCGGACCGTTGGATCAACCCCGCCACTTGCTCTTCTCGTTGGATGGCGGCGGTACCCAAGCTGGCCGTGACGTTCAGATCCAGGCCGTCGCAATGGAAGACCTTTCCGGCGATGGCCGCCCGCACCCGATCGGCCCCCCGCCCGGCCTCCCGCGCGGTGGTGCCGGGGCAAATGATCGCGAACTCTTCGCCCCCGTAGCGGGCCACGACATCCTGCTTGCGGGCTTCCTTGCGGAGCAGTTCGCCCAGCAGCCGGAGCACGTCGTCGCCGGCTTGATGGCCGTAGGTGTCGTTGAACTTCTTGAAGTGGTCCACGTCGAGCATGACCACGGAGAAGACACGTCCTTCGGCGCGGAACGCTTCCAGCCGGCGATTCATCTCCTCGTCGAACGCCCGGCGATTGGCCAGCCCGGTCAACGCGTCGGTCAACGCGGCGGCGGCGTGGGTCTCGACGAGTCGGGCCTGTTCCTCGAGTTTCTCTTCGGCCGAGCCGAGTTGCTGCTGCATGCGGCCGTTGGCTTCGATTAGCTTGGTCACCGCGGCAATCACGCCGTCGGTCTGATTTTCGCCGCTGGCGGTCAATTCCTCGTTGATCTCCTCGACCCGGCTGGTGTGGGCACCCACGTCGGCCGCCATGTGGCTGGCCAATTCGTGCAGGCGGCCGAGAACTTCGCGGGCTTGCTGCGTCTCGGCGGCCGCATCGCCGCCGGCGGGCACAAGCCGCAAGCGTAGCCACCATCCCAAGGCGGCGCCGACGCCCAGGACGAACAAGCCGAACAGTAGATCAATGACGACGACTGGCATACGCACCACGCTCCAATGGATGTTCCTTCGGCGCCTTCGGCTGCCCCTTTATGTAGATAGGTTGCCACGAACGCGTGTCAAGCACCAAAGCACACCTCGGCACTTGTTCTTGCGATCGCCAAACCTGCTGACAACGTGACGTTCCGATTGTCCGGATTGCGTTGGCCCCGGAGAGACCGCGCTTACCGGCTCGGACGCCCCTCCTGCCGCACGCCAGCTTCAGCTCACCGCCGAAGCGTTGGGCCCGCGCCAAATCAAGGCGACGCGGGCCGCCACCCCTCCCCCGGCTACTGCACAAGCCTCACCTGGGGGCTGGTGATGATCTCCTCGAAAATCTCGGCCAGCCGTTGCTCATACTCGGCCGGGTTGCCCGAGCCCCGGGCGCTCTCGCCGTCGTCGCTGGCCGTTCCGCCCATGCGGGCGAGCCGGTCCATGAAGTTATAGTCGGTCCCCAACCCCACGCCGACGGGGAAGACCTGCCAGTTCTGCTGCTGCATCTGCATGGTCTGCATCAGCGGGGCGTCGTACCAGTATTCGCCCGTCTCGTAGAAATCCGGATCGGGATTGTCGCTCATGAAGTCGTCGATCTCGTCCGGATCGCTACTGTAGAGGTTGGGCACGCCGTCGGTCATCAGCACGACGACCTTATTGGTTTGCTGCCGACCCAGGCCCCCTTCGCTTTCCGGCGCGAGGTGTTCGCGGGCGAGGATCAATCCGCTTTCGGTGGCCGTGCTTCGGCTCTTGTCGCCCACGGCTTGGAAGCGGGTGCAGGTTTGCATGGCGTCGCCATACTCACCAGTCAGCGGCTGCTCCACCACGGGCCCGCCGTTGCTGAGGGTGTCGAAGGTGATCAGCGAGACCCAGTCGCGCTGATTGTGATCCGGGATGCTGATATTACGTTCCTTGACCACCTGAATGGCGGCGATCAGCGCCCGGCGCACGGCGTGCATCGGCTGGGTTCGCGGCGGGAAACTGAACTCGCCGCCGGCCGTGCCCTCGGTGTGCCACGGGCAGTGCGGGCTGTGGATCGAGATGGGCGAGTAGATTCCATCGACCGGCTGGAGATCGCGTCCCCAGTCGAGCATGAACTGCACGAAGGTGCGGTATCCGATGATGTTTCGCCACCCCCAAACGCCATCGGCCTTGGGGAAGGTGCTCGTATTGGGGTTGTTCCAGTTATTGATCCGTTCGCTTCCCTTCTGACCGGGTGGAAGCCGGCCGCGATCGTGCGGCGGCGTCCCCTTGCTATTGCCGGAGAAGATCAACTCCGGCAGAAGGATCCCCTCCCAGGTGCCACCGCCAAGGGCCAGCCGACGTTCCGGGTGGTCGAAGGCCAGTTTGATTTGGCGATTCGGCGCGCTACTTTCCCAGGCCACGAACCACGACGGTGGCTTCGCGCCAGGCGGAGTCCACCAGCCCGAGGGCGGCGTCGGCGGAGACGGTCCTCCTCCTCCACCACCACCACCTCCACCTCCACCTCCGCCTCCACCTCCACCGCCTCCACCTCCACCCTTCTTGGGCTTGGGCGGACGGATGGTCTTCGTGCGGATGATGTAGTCGAGGTACTTTTCCCAGAAGGCGTAGTTGGCCGTGGAGGGCGCGGGCTTCGCGTTGGGCATCAGCCGCGCGATTTGGAAGTCGATGATCGCCGAGTAGGCCTTCACCTTCCGCGTGGCTTCGTCGTCGCTGCCCTTGATCCGGTAGGCCTTGGGCACATGGCCGGTGGCCAGCGGTCCGTTGTTCTTCGTCAGTTCGGCGTAAGTGTAGGCGTCGTTGGCGATGCCGGTCGGCTCGCCGATCCATTCCTCTTCGCCCGGGAAGCTACCAAATCCGAAGTCCTGATACAGCTTCTCCATCAACTCGTTGCCGATATCCGGATACCCTTCGCTGGTGAACTCCTGGTCGATCGCGTCGGTTGCCCAACAGGGTTCCGTATCGTCGTTCACCGAGCCGGAGAGGTCGACCACGAAGGCGATGTCGCGCGGGTTGGCCATGGCCACGGCCGACGCCTCTTGCGCGAAACTCATCTGACCGAAGATCCGGCCAAAGAACATGTGGGCCTCGCCGCCAGTGTCCTCGGCCGTGCGGGCGGTAACGCGAACCGCGTTGCTCACCTCGGTCGACGGAGTGAAGGTGCGGGTGCCGGCGTCCCAAGTGCCATACTCGACGTCGGAGTCGGTCAGCACCACCGACCGGCCACCGGCCTGATGGTAGCCGGCGTATTCGCGGGCAACGGTCATCATTTCGTTGCGCGAAAGGCCCATCGAGGAGGCGGCTGCCATGGCGGCCGAGTCGGCGGCCACCTGCAATTGCGTGCGGACCAGGACGACGTAGCCCAGGTCGACGGCAAACGCCACCACGCCCACCATGACCACCATCAACATTGCCGACATGACCAACGTGGCCCCGCGGCGTTTTCTTCGAGCGGAACTGATCCGATTCATGGGTCCTTCTCCGGTTGAACGAGGGATATGGCAAATCTTGGTCCGAAAACGGGGTCCGTCAAACGCTTTTCCATCCGGAACCCGCCACATTCCAGCAAGGCCGGAGCGATGGGCGGGTCGTTCCGCGGGAGAGAATTGCCCGAGCGTCGGGACCTGGCGGCTGAGAAGTCGCGTGGGTTCGGGACGCACCGGTGCCAGGGCAACCCCCTTTGCAAAAGGGTGCCAACTTCGGCAGCCCGGCAGGCTCTCGCTGGCGAGCCCCGCGGCTTTGCGTCCCGACCTCGCGATCGGTTTGCCGTTTCGGATTGGCCGAGCCGGTCGGAAAGCTCCCCGTGGAACACCTGGACCGGCGGGGAGAGTTGTGACGGCGGTGACGGCTGGCCGGCCGAATCGCGGGTTGGGCGACTCGGCCCCCGGCAGCGCACCGTCCTCTCCCTATAGAATCCCTAGGTCACGCATGAGGGTCTGTCAAATCGAAGTGACCCATTTTGTGGCACTGCTGTTGGGTGCCAATGGCATTCTGACGGACACTACCTCAGTGCCCTGGGGTGCCACTGGCATCTTGCCAGTGCGCGTCATGGCCTCACGCAAAGCCGCCAAGCCGCGAAGGGAAAGGGGGGGACGCCGGGTAGCGCAGTCACAAGAGAGACGAGACGGCTTAACCTCCTGAAACCTCTTGTTGCCAAAGCAACACGGACACTTCTCCGACAAGGCTCGCCGACGATGGCAAACCGGATTGCGGAGACGTGTCCGTGTCACCCGCGAGCCACATTGAACTGTCCTGATGAATGAACCACGGACGGAGGTCAGTTTCACGCGACAATCGTCGGGACCCCGTAGGCCGCAACCAGAGGATCACGCGATACGAGCGTCGCCGCCTCAACGATGGCTTGGGCGACCAACATACGGTCAAATGGATCGCGATGATGCATTGGGAGGGTTTCTGTCGCTAAGGCATGACTGGACGTGATGTCCAGATCAGCAAAGCCGCAGCTTTGAATTGCCCCACGTAGATCCGCAGGAGCGGTCAGCTTGCCAAGCCCCCGCTTGACGGCAATTTCCCAACAGACGGCGGCACTCACAAGCACCTCATTGCTGGGCTCAGCGACGGCCTCACGGGCCGGAAGCGAAAGCAGAAGCGGATCGTCCAGCCACCACAGAACGGTATGGGTATCGAGCAGCAGCTTCATGAGTCCTTCATCCCGAAGGCCTCTTGGATGTCGTCCGGCAGAACATCGAAGTCGGGGGCCATCGCCACCTGCCCCTTCCATTGCCCGCCTTGTCGCGGCTGTGGAGGCTTCGCAGCCGTCTGGCCGGAACTGAGCAGGTCAACGCGGGCGACCGTTCCGTCGGGGACTTGCAGGGGTTGATCGAACACGATCATGCCATCTTGAACGCGTCCCATAAGAGCCATGAGCTGGGCCTCCAAAATGATCGATTGACTGGCAATTAACACCAAGCGGGTGAAGCACCCCGGCGAGCCCTCGAGCACGACCGGCAGCATAGGGAATAGAAAGTTGATTCCCCACAGGCTTTAGCCTGAGGCAGGGAGTTTCGGTTGTCAAGGGGCTGCAGGTGGGGGCGTGGCATTCGGCTCACTGCGTGTGCCGCCCGACTCGTCCGGATTGCCGAGACGTGTCCGTGCCACCCACTTCCACGCACTCGATCAACTCGCGTCCCAAGCCAGACCGCTGCGTTTCGTACCATAGGTACGCTTCCTCTAGGTCCGCTTCCGCTTCCGGTTGCAGTTCAAGCCGGTAGGTCATGACTCCCCCAGAATCCTCGCCTTGACGTCAGCCCACTCTGATCCACGAGGGCCCGCCGAGGCACGGTTGGCGAGGCGTCGATCCAACTCGGCCTTCTGGGCATCAGTCAGCTCAAAGCCGGCTTCGTCCTCGACGATGCTATCCCAAATCTGCTCCACGAGGGCCACGCGTTCTGGGACGGGCAAACCTCGGATTTCATGTGGTAGCGCGAAATGCGTCATTTGGACACCTTGAGGGTTCGGGCACGGTCACGAATCCACCCCCAAATATAGCCGCACCCCAAGCCGCGGCCAAGTCATGGGAGATTCAGCCAAGCCATGCGAGATTCAGTCGCAACAAGGGGTAGCGCGCGTTTTCGGAAACGATAACGAACCGGTGGCACACTTAGCCGGGAGTTAACAACTCCCGGACCGGGAGCTGTTAGCTCCCGGCTATTGGCGGCGATCGGCGCTGGCGGTATGTAATCGGGACGGCTCTAAGATTGGCCGTTTGGGCGGTGTTGCTTGGGCTGACAAAGGCGACGGGATTCGTTTTCGGAAAAGACCCGCGTCGCATGCCCCAACAGCCTACCGGCACCCAACACTGCTAGCAGTGCCACCCGCCGTGGCTTTCAGCGTACGGGTCCACGGGCTGGTTGGGCCAGCACCTTTGATTTCAGATCCCCCAGTTTCGGCACGGTGTCCTCAACCCACTTCGGGCCGAAGGAACGGAATTGATGGATGAAGACGTTCGCCGCACCACGGTCGAAGAGTCCGCGCGGCGCGACTGTGCGTTCAAGCATCATGAGGGTCGGGAGACCCAACATGAGTGCTACAGCCGCCTCGATCTGGTTCCACTCGGAGGGCAATCCGAATCCCTTCTCGATCTCCTCTCCCTTGATGGTCCCCGTTCGGACACGGAGGTACGGCAGACCGAGAATGATCGCGCACTGACACGCCTGCATGACGTCAACGACTTCGTCGAAGGGCGAGGCAAATGATGTGACGGTCGTCCCAATGGTTCGGACGTGAAACCCGAGTTCCTCAAGCTTGGTGAAAAGCTTGAGGAGATGGTTGTTAATGTGCGGTTTCACCCAAATCGGTCGGGAAAGAAATACGTCAATCATCTCTGTTATCCTACCGCCGTACTTGTTTACCGGAAGTTTCTGCCTATCACCTGTCGGCTGCAAATGTGCGGCCTAACATGCAAGCAGGTGATTCTCGCAAGTCGACTGGTAGCTGCTGGTTGCTGCGTTTTCACGCCGCCCGCTGCGCGATGGGCCGCCCCGGCCTAACGCCCATCGGGGCAGCTGGCGGGCGGTCGACAGCGGGCCGAGCCGAGCTAAGGACAAGGGTGGCAATCATCGTCGGCCCACATTGCCGTCATCCTAGCCGGTTCCGTCGGGGGATGTCAAGCACCCTGGACCTGCCCTGGGGGATTGAAAAGTCGATTTCTTCCGTCATTCCCGAGAAGCTCGTGCCCGCGAAAGCGGGTATCGGGAGTCCAGTGATCCGTCCCAATTCCCTGGATTCCCGCGTGCGCGGGAATGACGTGTGGAGGCTCAACGCCAGCTGCAGTCGACTTCACAATCCTCCTGGACCTACCCCCCAGGGGGAAAGCAAAGTCATCGCATTGGCCGGAACTAGACCGTTTCGGCAGGGGTGTAGTGAAGGACCATCAGGTCGTCAGCCTTCAGTGCGGCGGTAGCATAGGTGTGCCCTCGATCATCGACGAACTCGATTTCAAAGGCATCTTCGCCGAGGGTTTCGACCACCGTCCCCACCTGCCCCGCCACAAGCTGCCGTTCGGGGCAGTCTCGCACCACGGCAACTACATCGAGCAACTTGATCGGGTCTTTCATGGCAACCATCCTTCTATATCACGTAGCACGAGGTCAATCGCGGTGCATGTTCACCCTTCTTGACGATCCAGCAGCTTCGGATCAGCGCGGACTTGCCGTGTCGCTCGCAAGTGAAGTCTGCCGTGAAACGTGTGCCGTAAGCATCTGTTGTGCCACGTTCAGCCTCCTCCACCAGAATAGCCTTGAGAATCCTCTCCCCAAGCTCGGCCGCGTCCTCGCGCCCAAGCCCCAATGCATCCTGGAAGACTCTCGCCTTGTGTTTGCCGCGAGGGTGCTCCGGATTCAGGCAGTATTCCCTCAGCTTCCGCAAATCGACAATCGCTTCATCTGCATATGGTAGTTTCATTGCATCCATGTCTCGGCCAACCCGCTCACCCACCAGGCGGTAGCATACTGCACCGGCTGGGCTGCTGGCAAGGCCCTGAAGCCCCCGGCGTGTGCGATGCTTGGGCAGCCAAACGGGCAGTTGTAGCCGTTCCCTCGGCCGGCCCACATTCCTCACCCTCTGTCGTCAGTGCCACGGTGCCGCTCCGCCTGCTGGACGATATCTACCCCGACTTTCGCCCCCCAGGCCCGCATTAGCCGGGCGAACAGCGGCCCGGGGCTGCCTTCGCCAATCCGACGCCCGTCGATCCGCGTCACCGGCAGCAGGCAAGGCGAGGTACTGCTGAGCAGCACCTCGGCGGCGTCGCAAAGGTCGTCCACCGTCAGCGTGCGATGGACGACCGGCAGCCCAGCCGCCGCGGCCAACTCGAACGCGGTTTCCATGCTGATGCCCGGCAGGATCGATTCCCGGGGCGGCGAGATCAATCCCTCCGACTCGCGGAAAGCCAGGATGTTGGCCGTCGACGCCTCGGTAACGTGGCCCTCCAGGTCGAGCATCAACGCCCGGGCACCCGGTTCCGCGGCGGCTGCCTCGCGGTCGGCCAGATAGTAGTGCATCCGGCTGCGGCACTTCAGCTCCGGGGGCCAGCAGGCGGCGGGCACCTGGCGGATCCGCGTCGAGCGGAGCGACTGGCCGTTGGTGTAAGTGGACGCCCAAAGGTGGAACGGCAGCCGGTAGGTGTGCATGCCGACGGTCGGCTCGCCCGGCGGGGCGAACGTGGAATACGGCCCGGGCGTGACGAAGATGCATAGCCCGAGATCGTCGCCCTCGCCCATCAGGCGATGGTTATGGGCGACGAGTTCCTCGGCGTGTTGGGCCATTTGCCGGCGGTCCAGCGGCGGTTGGACGCCGACGATCTGGAGCGAATGCCAGAGCCGATCCAGGTGGGCGTCGAGCCGGAACAGTCGACCGCCGAAGGTGCGCAACTGCTCGGCCACCGTGGTGCCTTGGACGAATCCGGCATCGGTCACCGCAAGGCTTAGGCGATCCGCGCCGATCCATTTCCCGTTCAGCAAGGCCGCGAAATCTTGGGGGTCGTTCATGCGGCCATTATCCGCCCGGCAACTTGCTTCGGCTAGCACGGGGTCGGTTGGAACGGGCTAGCGCTGCGAAGGCAACGGTTCGAGTTGGCGACCGGCGTAGGCGTTCAGCCGGGACGGGGTTGGAAGAGGCGGCCGGATCTGGCTCAGCCGGCGCTGGCTCAGCCGGACCCAGCAATGCCGCGTGGCTGCCCAACATCGCTCGGCTGCAACGGTGCAAGCAGCCGAGCTGCTCAGGCAGCCGGACCTTCGCCGTCGCCATTGCCGTCGGCGGCAGTGGCTTTGGTCTGGCGATCCTTGATTTCCTCGCGCACGATGGAATAATCGCGGGGCGCGTCGACCCCGATGCGCACCATCCCCGGCCCGACACGCACCACGGTCACCGCGATGTTGTCGCCAATGAGGATTCGTTCGCCGACTTTTCGGGAAAGGACCAGCATGACCAGACCGATCTGGGACGCCAATTCCGAGGCGAAAGCAAGCGCCGAAGCAGCGGTCGCGACCATTCGGCCCACCGCGTGCGCGCACTCCACCCCAACATAGATGCTAGCAAAATACCAACCGGCGTGCTCGGACACAAGAGGGGGGACCCGGCCGACGAGGAAAAAACACCAAACAAGTGACCGAACATTATCCCTGGGCACCCTGGGGGGCCAGGGACTCCTGGATAATCCAGGGCTCCTGGGATATCTGGAGGCGGCTGGACGAGCCGCCCCCAGAGGGCCTGCGATTCGAGCGAGTGCCATCCGCGGGCGAGCCATCGAAGCGACCATCCTCAGGGGGGGATGCGCCCTGCCCCATACCACCTCGCGGCAGCCACGCCCCCTGGCGGATACATCGGCATGTAAGTAGAATACGCGGCTTACGTTGAACCCATCACCCCAACTCCATACCCCGAAGCCAAAAAGGGAGCGATTCATGGCCGACCCTGCCGAACTCTACGATGCGATTTTGACGGGCAACGCGAAGAAGGCCGAAGAGGTGACCAAAGCGTCCCTCGAGTCGGACGCCAATCCCAGCGAACTGGTCCAGAAGTACATGATCCCGGCGATGGACGAGGTCGGCCGCCGCTTCGAGTGCAACGAATACTTCGTGCCGGAGTTGCTGATCGCCGCCCGGGCCATGAAGACCTCGCTGGAACTGATCACGCCGCAACTGGCCGACGCCGGGGCGGAGTCGGCCGGCCGGGTCGTGATTGGCACCGTTCAGGGCGACCTGCACGACATCGGCAAGAACCTGGTCGCCTCGATGCTCGAGGGCGGCGGGTTCGAGGTGATCGACCTGGGCGTCGATGTGCCGCCGGAGAAGTTCGTTGAAGCCGTCCAGGAAAAGGAAGGATCGATCCTCGCCCTCTCCGCCCTGCTGACCACCACCATGACGATGATGAAGACGGTCATCGAAGCCTTGCAGCAGGCGGGGGTCCGCGACACGACCAAAGTGATGATCGGCGGGGCGCCGATCACCCAGTCGTTCGCCGACGAGATCGGCGCCGACGGCTACAGCGACAACGCCAGCGCCGCGGTGGCCGTGGCCCGCAAGCTTTCCGCCAAGGGTTGATCTGGCGATTGTCCGGCGGCGCATTGACACGCCGGGCGGTTTAGAGCATACTGCGCCCCAGCGTCGCACTGGGGACGTGTCCCGAGACGAAATTGGCCGAGTGATGACGGTGGCCCGAAGCCGCCGGAATCGCTCGGCCAATTCCAATATATCGTCGGCCAATTTTGGCCGCCGTCCACCTCCCCCCACGCGTGAACGCTGATCGTCCAGCGGCTATGCATCTCCAATTCCGCGGGCAGGGGCTCCAGCCATGGCTTCTTTGCCGAACGAGGGCAGGTCGGGCGAACACAACCCGACGAGCAAGGCCACGACACAAGAGGATGCGGCAGCGGGGACCGCGACGAGCGCGGACGTCGCCGCGGCGCCGTCTGATCCGATCGATTCGCCCAACGATGGCGTCTCCTATCGGGAGATGCTCCTCGGCGAGCGGTTCTGGTACGGGGCCGAGACGGTCCCCTCGCGCGGGCTGGGAACGCCCGACCTCTCCGATCGTCTGGTGAACGAGGCCGAGGAGTTGCTCTCCGATCGCCGTTTCGGCTGGGTTTCCATCACCGACAATCCCGGCGGGGTGCCCATGCTCCCGCCCGACTGGCTGGCCGGCGTGCTCTCGCCTCGGGCGGAGCGGGTCGTGGTCCACGAAACCTGCAAGGACCTGAACCGCAACGGCCTGGAAGCCAACGCGTGGCGCTATGCGTCGGAGGGGTTTGACAATGTGCTGGCCCTGACCGGCGACTATCCCACCGAGGGCTACGGTGGCATGGCCCAGCCGGTGTTCGACCTCGATTCCGTCGGGTTGATCTCGCTGCTCAAGTCGATGAACGACGGGCTGGAGGTCCGAGGGCGTCGCGGCCAGGTCGAGAAGCTCCCGCCAACGCATTTCTTCATCGGCTGCTGCGTCTCGCCGTTCAAGCGCCACGAGCGCGAACTGATGCCCCAGTACTTCAAGCTGGCGCTGAAGATTCTTGCCGGCGCGGAATGGGTCATCCCGCAGCTTGGCTACGACATGCGCAAGTTCCACGAGGTGAAGCTGATGCTCGCCTCGCGCGGGATGGGCCATGTGCCCGTGGTGGGGAATGTTTACATCCTCACCAAGACGGTCGCCAAGGTATTCAACAGCGGGCGGCTAGCCGGCTGCGTGGTCACCGATGAGTTGCTCGGAAAGGTCAACAAGTACGCCGCCGGGCCCGACAAGGGCAAGCAATTCTTCAAGGAACTGGCCGCCAAGCAACTGGCCTGCTTCAAGGGATTGGGATTTGCCGCCGGCTACATTGCCGGCATGGCCAAACCGGAGACCTTCGCCGCCATCGTCGATCTGGCCAACAGCTACGGCGAGGAGGATTGGCGCGACTTCATGCCCGAGATATGCTTCTCCCAGCCGGACGAGTTCTTCCTGTTCGATCACGACCCGAAGACCGCCCTGGCCGAGCCGACCCAAATCAATCCGGAGTACCTCAAATCGTTGGAACACCCACCCAAGCCGGGCGAAGTGGGGCTCGGATACCGGCTCTCGCGCTCCGTGCATTCGACCGCCTTCACCCGCGATCGGGGCCTGTGGGGGCTGATGCGGTGGATTTTCCGCGATTGGGACGAGCAGAAGCCGGGCTTCTTCGGACGGATCGCGCGGGGCGTGGAACGCGGCTCCAAGGGCGCGCTCTACGGCTGCAAGGACTGCGGCGATTGTAGCCTGCCCGACACGGCCTACATCTGCCCGCTGGCCTGCTGCTCGAAGGGATCACGCAACGGTCCCTGCGGTGGCTCGCGCGATGGGCGTTGCGAATTGGACGACAAGGAGTGCCTCTGGGCCCGGGCGTACGAGCGGCTGAAGTATTACGGTGAATCGGAAAGCATGCTCGATCGGCCCGCCGTGATTTACAACCCGGCACTGGAGGAAACATCCTCCTGGGCGAACACCTACCTCGACCGCGACCACCACGCGCCGCGGACGAAGACCGAAGACCAATAAGCCACGGGTAACGCCCCGCGCGACTCGCCGGCCAACACACCAACATCCAAACATCCCAGCATCCACCAAACACCTCCCGGGAGGATTCAACGTGGGCATTCCCGCACTGACGATCATCGGCGAAACAATCAACGACTCCGTCCCCTCGACCAACAAGCTGTTCGAGGCCGGCGACATCGACGGGCTGCTCGAACTGGCCCGCATGCAGGACGAGCGGGGCGCGGGCTACATCGACGTGAACGTCGGCTCGCGCTCACCCGAGTTCATGACCGATCTGGTCGCCAAGATCCAGGAGGTCACCTCGAAGCCACTTTCGATCGACTCGCCCGACTTGGAACTCGCCCGCGCGGGCCTCGAAGCCTACGACCCGGCGAAGGCCGGCGGCCAGAAGCCGGTGCTGAACTCGATTTCCTCGCTGCGGCTGCCGATGTTCGAGTTGACGCGGGCCCAACCGTTCAAACCCATCCTGTTGGTCTCGGAGCACGTTGTGGACGGCCAGAACCGGGCCTGTCACACGCCCGAGGAAACCCTCGCGGCCGCCAAGTTCCTGCTGGCCAAGTTCCGCGACGAGTACGGCGGGACGAACGGCGACGCGATCATCGACCCGGGCATCGCGCCCATTGGCACCGATTCCGAGGGCAATTTCAAGCGCCTGATGGGCGCCATGCAACTGATGCACGACGACGGCGACTTCGATGGCTGCCACTACTCGGTGGGCCTGAGCAATTTCACCGTCATGCTGCCCTCGAAGCGGCCCGACGGCATGGCCGTCAAGAGCGCCCTGGAGAGCGCGTTCCTCACGAAAGCCATGCCTCTGGGACTCGACATGGTGATCGGCTCGGTCAAACGCAAGTACGAGCTGCTACCCGAGGATCACCCGGCCATGAAGTGCCTCGACGAGGTGTTGGCCGCCGACGGTTTCGACGTGCTGATGAAGGTCCGCGAGTTCTACGCGTAGGCGGCCGACCCTCGGCTGCTCCGTGTGCCGGCAAGGTTGGCACCCTGATGTTGTGTGCCCACCGCGATTACCCAAACCGCGATTACCCAAACCACGGGCACCCAGATCCAATACCCGAGTAACCGCCATGTAACTCCCACGGCACGGTGCCCGTGGGCTTGTGGCAATCACCAGTCCTCACCCCAGCCGCCGCCATGAGCCGCCCGCTCCCTCCCGACATCGACATTGCCCGACAGTGTGAAATCCGTCCGATCGGCAGCATCGCCGAGAAGCTGGGCATTCCGGACGACGCGCTGGACCTTTATGGCAAGTACAAAGCCAAGGTAGCGCTGGACTATTACTGGAAGCAGCGCAACAGCAATCGGCGCGGCAAGCTGATCCTGGTGACCGCCGTCACCCCCACCCCGGCCGGCGAAGGCAAGACGACCACCAGTATCGGTCTGGTCGACGGGCTCAATCGCATCGGCAAGCAGGCCACGGTCTGCCTGCGGGAGCCGTCCATGGGGCCCTGCTTCGGCATGAAGGGCGGGGCGGCCGGCGGGGGTTATGCCCAAGTGCTGCCCATGGAGGACATCAACCTCCATTTCACCGGCGATATCCACGCCATCGAATTGGCCCATAACCTGCTGGCGGCCGCGATCGACAACCACATGCACCACACCAATTCGCTGGGCATCGACAACCGGCGAATCACCTGGGGGCGCGTGATCGACATGAACGACCGCGCCCTCCGCGGCGCGGTGATCGGCATGGGCGGGGTCACCAACTCTTTCCCCCGCGAAACGTGGTTCGACATCACCGTGGCCTCCGAGGTGATGGCCATCTTCTGCCTGGCCGAGTCGCTCGTCGACCTGAAGGAGCGGCTCGGGCGGATCGTGATCGGCTACACCCGGCAGCGGAAGCCAATCACCGCCGCCGAACTCAAGGTCCACGGCGCGATGACCGTGCTGCTCAAAGACGCCCTGAAGCCGAATCTGGCACAGACGCTCGAAGGCAACCCGGCCTTCATCCACGGCGGTCCGTTCGCCAACATCGCTCACGGCTGCAACAGCGTGATCGCCACCAAGCTGGCCAACAGCCTTTCGGAATACACGGTAACCGAAGCCGGCTTCGGAGCGGACTTGGGGGCGGAGAAGTTCCTCAACATCAAGTGCCGCAAGGCTGGGCTGCGGCCCGACGCCGTGGTCCTGGTGGCCACCATCCGCGCGCTGAAGATGCACGGCGGCGTCCCCCTGGACAAACTCGAAGTGCCAAACGTCGAAGCCCTCGACAAGGGCGTCGAGAACCTGAAGAAACATATCGAGAACATCCACCGCTTCGGACTGCCAGTGGTCGTGGCCATCAACCACTTCGCCGACGACACGGACGAGGAAGTCCAGTTCGTCAAGGACAAGGTGGCCTACCTGAGCGTGCCCGTGGTGAAGGCCGACCACTGGGCCCGTGGCGGCGCCGGCGCCGAGGAACTGGCCGAGGCCGTCGTCCAGATGGCCGAACAAACCAAAACCGACTTCCAACTGCTCTACCCCGACAACTGCGGGCTGTGGCAGAAGATCGGCATCATCTGCCGCGAAATCTACGGCGCCACCGACGTGCTGGCCGACAAGCGTCTGCGGGCGAAGATCCAGAAGTTTCAGGACGACGGCTACGGCGACTTGCCCATCTGCATGGCCAAGACGCAATATTCGCTCTCGACCGACCCGGGCCTGATCGGCCGGCCCTTGCGGTTCGACGTGCCACTGCGCGATGCGCGGATTTCGGCCGGCGCCGGGTTCCTGGTCGTGCTGGCCGGCGACATCATGACCATGCCCGGCTTGCCCAAGGTGCCCGCCGCGGAGCAGATCGACATCGACGAGCACGGCAACGTCGTGGGGTTGTTCTGACCATCGCTTCGCGATGACCGCGTTGACCGCTGGCCATCCTCTTTCACAGGGGAGGTGCGGGGGCATGGTCCGTGGCGAGTGAATGGCACCCTCCCGTCAACAAAGCAATGAGAACCATGACTAGCTATCGCAATTTTGTGGCGAGGGCGGTGATCTGTGCAGCATGCGGCTTGTCCACTGTGGCTTGCCAACCGCAGTCGGACCGCCCCGACTTCTGGGATCCGGTGCCCGCGTCGTCCTCGTCGACGGCCCCGGATCAGATCCGCGATGGGTACTGGCGCAGCCAGTTTGAGCGCGTGAACAAAGCTGTTGCCGAGGCCCGGGACACGCAGGTCGTCTTCTTTGGCGACTCGATCACGCTCCTTTGGTCGCTAGGCAAGGCGAATGGCAAGGAGGTTTGGGAGAGCCATTTCGGCAAATACCAGCCGATCAATATGGGCAATTCCGGGGACATCACTCCGGTCATGCTGTACCGCGTCAGGAACGGAAATCTGGATTTCCCCAAGGGGCATGCCCCGACCGTTGCCGTGTTGCTCTGCGGCACGAACAATTATGCGGTCACGCAAAGCGACGGCGGCAAGGTGCAGTGGGACCTGGGAATGGATGCCAAGCCCGAAGATGTGGCCGGCGGGGTGCGTGCGGTTGCGCAGGCCTTCCGGAGGGAATTGCCCGAGACCCGCGTCATCCTGCTGGGAATCCTGCCCGTGGCCAAGCAGCAGAAATGGGAGAAGTGTAAGGAGACGAACCGGATTCTCGCGGGCTACACGTATCCCGACGATGAGGTCGTGTTTCTCGATCTTGAAAAGCAGTTCGTGAACGAGGATGGGACGCTGAAGCCCGGCCTGTTCACCGACGGCACCCACCTCACCCCGCAAGGCTATGCTGTCCTCGGGGACGCCCTGCTGCCGCAGGTCGAGCGGCTGGTGTCGCTGGGGCCGATCCTGGCGGCGAAGTGAGTCGCGGCCTCGTGGCAGAAGGCTCGTGCATCATGTGGGTCAAAGTCGCCTGCGATGAATGCGGCAAGATCGCATCGCAGCTAAGCGTGGCGGTTGGCTCCGGGTGCCACTAGCCTCTCGCCAGTGCCTTCACGGGCAAGATGCCCGTGGCGCCCCGCTGTAGAAAACCCTGACTCGCTCCAGAGTTAATCGTCGACCGCGAGTCGCGCGGCCCGCTTCCCAGGTTCACCCGCGCGCGATAAGATCGGCGTGAATGCGGATCACTGATGTGGGGTGGGCCGACGTTTCGAAGGTCACTGGCAACCACGGGCCGAAGCCAGAGGCAACAATCCGACGCCCCCGCGGGCCGAAAGCACTGTCGCACCAAGGCATGTTGTCATGAAAGCCGATTCCTCATCCCTCGGTCCCTGGCAGTTCACCACTTGGTATCTGCTCGGGCTGACGGCGCTGGTGGCCGTGGCGTGCTCCGTCGGCGTAACTTTCGGGTGGGGATGGACGGTGCTGCTGCTGGTTTCGGCGCCCGTTGTGTGGCTGCTCTGGCATCCGGGTCGGCGAGACGCCGGGTGCGTGGTTCTTGCCGTGGCGTTCACGGGCTCCCTCTTGCTTTCGGTCAGCATGCATGAAAGCTATCCCGCTTGGGTACCATGCCACAGGAATCTGTCGTTCATCAGGATGGGCTTGCTGCAATATCACGATCGCCACGGCTGTTTCCCGCCACCTTACATCGAAGACGATCAGGGGCAGCCGCTCTACAGTTGGCGCGTCCTGTTGCTGCCATACGTCGAGGACCAGAAGATCTATCAACAGTGGCACTTCGACCAGCCGTGGAACAGCCCACACAACCGCCCGCTGGCCGATCAGGTCGTTGACATCTATCGTTGCCCGGCGTCGCCGCAGTCGAACCAGCCGCTGACAGACTATTTGGCCGTCGTAGGGCAGGGAATGGCCTGGGAGCAGGGGAAGTCTCTGACGCTGGACGACTTCGCCGACGGATTGGACCAGACGATCATGCTGGTGGAAGTTGAGGGCAGCCGGGTCCATTGGGCGGAACCGGTCGACCTGGATCGGGCCACCATGTCGCTCCAGATCAACGGCCCGCCGGGCCGCGCCATCGGCAGCTTGCACGAGATGAAGTCCCGCTGGAGCAGCCAACCCGGGGCCAACGCAGGTTTCGCCGACGGGGCGGTCATCTTTCTGCCTGAGCGGCTGAAGCCAGGAGAGGTCGAGGCGATGCTCACCCGCGATGGCGGCGAGCAGGTCGATCGGGAGCGGTTGCGGTAAGGTCTCTACCAACAACTCTGCGCCTCGCCGTTCAGCGGCTGGTGCCTATCCAGCGTGTTGATCGTGCCGACAAGATGACGAGGTGATTGGCCAACTGGCGTTCGGAGTGGGATCGTAGAAAGGGCAGCAGAAGCGATTCCGCACGGTCGGTCGTGGTAGGGTTGATCTTCAGACGCACCACGCCCGGGTGCCGACTCAGTGGTAAGATCGCCCAGTCGCCGAAGTGCTCATCCAGCGTGACAAGTATCCGGTTCGACGCAACGGCGTGCGCGAGGATCTCGGAATCGTCGGCCGTGGCCTGACCCGTATCGGACGCCCGAACCACGTCGTGCCCGTCGGTCCTCAGGATTGCGGCAAGGTCCGCTTGGAGCATTTGGTCGAGGTAGAGTCGCATTGTCGCCTCAACGCTCCTCTGTCGCGACGACTTCCGTGTGTTCCACGCTCGCCTTGGCATACTGGAGCGCGGCGGCGATATCGTCCCGGCTCAATTCGGGATAGTTGCGGAGCACTGTATCCCAACTCTCACCGACGGCAAGCTGGTCGAGAATCACGGCCACGGGAATTCGGGTTCCACGGATCACCGGCCGGCCGCCACAGCGACGGGGATCGATTTCGATGCGTTCTTCCATCGGAGACATCCTCTCTCGACGTGAATCCTCCAGAGCATTCACCACCCCAATGAATCGTAGCCGGAGTCTTATGGACCGTCAACATGCCTCCCGCTTCCAACAGGACGGTTGCAAAGTCGCATTTTTCGTCGTTCCCGCGTGCGCGGGAATGACGGCTTCGGTCTCTTTCGCCGGCAGGGCCGACTTTGCAACGCGCCTCCCGCTTCCAACCGCCAGCGGCCGACGATAGAATCATCTCTATCGCACACACCTTTCGTTTTCCCAGTCCGATCCCGCGAAGAACCAGGCCGCGCCATGCATCCCACTCTCGAACAACTGCTATCCGCCGCCGTGGTGGTGACCGACGGCGCCTGGGGCACCGAGCTTCAGTCGCGCGGACTGCCCACCGGCGCCTGCCCTGACGCCTGGAACCTGGAGCAACCGCACAAGGTGGAAGACGTCGCCCGGTGCTATGTGGAAGCCGGCAGCCAGGTGGTGCTGACCAACACCTTCGGCGCCAACCGCGTGATGTTGGAGCGGCACGGGCTGGCCGATCGGGCCGAGGAGATCAACCGTCGCGGCGTCGAGCTATCGAAACAGGCCGCCGGCGATCGGGCCAAGGTGTTCGGCAGCATCGGGCCCAGCGGGGTGATGCTGATGATGGGCGAGGTCAGCTCGGACGAACTGCAAGACGTCTTCGCCCAACAGGCCCAGGCCATGGCCGACGCGGGGGCCGACGGCTTGGTGGTGGAAACGATGTCGGACCCGGCCGAAGCCCGACTGGCCGTCGTGGCCGCCAAGGAGACCGGCCTGCCGGTGGTCGGCTGCATGGTGTTCGATTCCGGACCGCAACACGACCGCACCATGATGGGCACCACCCCGGAGCAGGCAGCCGAAGCGCTGCTCGAGGCCGGGGCCGACGTCATCGGCAGCAACTGCGGCCGGGGTGTCGCCGGCTTCGTGGAAATCTGCCAGCGGCTGCGCGAAGCGGCCGACGGGCGGCCCGTGTGGATCAAAGCCAATCGCGGCCTGCCAGAGTTGCGCGACGGGCAGGCGGTCTACATGCAGACGGCCGAGCAGTTCGCCGCCGAAGTGCCACTGCTAATCGCCTCCGGCGCCCGATTCGTCGGCGGCTGCTGCGGCACCAATCCCGAGTTCATCCAGGCGGTGAGCCAAGTGGTGCGGCAGTCGGGTTGAACGAGGGCATGGGGCAAGATGCCCGTTACCGCCGCGGTCGGCTTCGCCGCGTTTACTTTCCAGTCGGCACCGGGCGGAGGTGCGACTTGCCGGCGGCTGCCTTACTCGGCGAGTGCGTCGTACCGGCCAGGTAGTTCACCACTTCGGCGGAGTCTTTCAACCGGTCGAAGTATTGCGACATGGCCAGCCGCTGCTTCTTTTCGAGCAGGTCCTGGTGGATCTCGTCGCGTACGGTGGCGAAGTCGACCTCGATCGGCTTGGTGAATCCCTGACAGCGGAGGATCACGAAGCGGTCGCCGACCTGCACGATGCCGGAGAGTTCGCCTTCCTTCAGCCGGAACGCTTCTTTCTCCAGCAGCGGCCGCCCGCTGTGGCGGCGGATGGGTGGCACTTCGCCCCGCAGTGCCCGGCTACCGGGCTCGATCGAGTATTGCTCGGCCAGATCGCCGAAGTAGTCGCGGGTGTTGTTCGCCCGCGCCATCTCCCAGACTTCCTGCGCCCGGCGGTAGGTACCCAGCACGATCGCCAGGCAGCGGACCCGCGGGCCGTAGTTCGACTCGAATCCCTTTTCCAGGTCTTCCTTGGTGACCTTCACCGTGCCTTCGGTGAGCTTCCGCAGGGCGACCGACGGCCAGACCGAGTCGCGGATGTAAACTTTTCGCGACACGCCTTGCTCCTCGGTCACCTGCTTGAGCCAGGCTTCCATGTCGGCCGAGCCGTCTTTCTTCGGCGGCACGCCCAACAGGGCCGCGCGAGCGATTTCCGCGTCAATGTCGGCGTCGGTCACTTCGACGCCGTGACGCGCGCAGGCCTGCTCCAGCAAGCGACGATTGATCGTCCCTTCGAGCGTCTCCAATCCGTGGCGGGCGATGCACTCCTCGGCCAGTTGGCCAATCGTGATCTCCTGGTCGTTGATCAGCGCGGCCACGTCTGGCATTTGGCGTCGTTTTTCGGGATCGGCCAGCACGTTGACCACGCGCGCATTCGTCTGCAAGGCCTGAAAAACTTCGTTCGAAACCTTGCGGAGCTTGCTGTCGCGGATGAGTTCTTCCAATTGCGGTTTGACGCGTTGGTAGTCGACGGGCCGGGCGGGGATCGTGTTTTCCTTTTTGAGGATCAGGTACTGTCCGCCGGCTTGAATGACCGGAGAGATTTCGCCCGGCTGCATCGTGAAGGCCGCCTGCTCGATCTGCTCGAAACTCCCGTGGCGGCGGATCGGCTGGATCCGTCCCATGGCGGCCGCGCTGGGCAGGTCTTCACTGTGATCCTTGGCCAGCTTGCCAAACTTTTCGGGCTCGCGGGTGGCGATCTCGCGCAGCTTGTCGGCCTCCTGGCGACTGCCAACGGCAATCAACCGCGCCTGAACGGCCTCGCCATACTTGGTTTCGTATGCCTTGCGGACTTCCTCCTCGCCCACCTGCAACCGCGGACCGGCCAAGTGCCGCAGCGCCAGCGTGGGCCAGATGATGTCCTCGGCATATTCCGTGGGCTTAATCCCCCGCTCGTTTTCCAGCAGCTTCAGCCACTGATCGACCGGCAGATTGAACCGTGTGGCCATGCGTTCGATTTCGGCGTCCACGTCCTCTCGCGTAATCTTGATACCCTGACGGCGACACTCCTGGGCAATCAGGTGCTTGTTCATGAGGCTCTCGAGCACGGCCTCGCCGTAGTGGAGCAGTGCTTCGTCGGCCAAGTCGTCCCGAGTGATCCGCTCGCCGTTCACCTCGGCCACCACGTCGAGCTTGTTCGGCTTGGAGGCCGAACGCGGGGCCGACTTGGGGCCCGTCGGGCGCGTGGCGCCGGCCAGTTGGACGGCCCGCTGGTCGGTGCGAGCCGCGCGTTGCTGGCCTCCCGTCGGCCGGGCGGCGGCCACTTCGCGCTGCCGGTTGGGCCACTGGGCGCTGGCCGGCTCGCTGGGCCAATAATAGCGGGCGATCGAGCAGACGGCCAAAACGGCAAGCCCGCCGATCACGCTGACGGCGATTCGGCGCTGGCGGCGGTTACGATTTCCAAACGAAGCGGAGAGACATAGGGTCATGAGGCTCCTCCTTAAGCCTGGTGGAACGGGTTCTCGTTCGGCAAGGGCGCCGCGATCGGCATCTTCGGCCGTGCGCGTGCCGCTTTCCCCGAGAAGGGGCGAGAAGCGGCGCGCGGCGGCGCACTCCATCCTGTGCGGGCTGGCAGTATAGGACGATCCGCGAGAACGGGGCAAGATCAGTTGCCCGGTGCCCGACGCGCAAAAATGAACCTGAAGTGCAAGCGGAGCTAGCTTGAGCCGCGTCTCCCCCGGCTGGACAGGAGGCTTGCGGCGTCGATTTCTTCCGTCATTCCGTCCCTTCCGTCATTCCCGCGCACGCGGGAATCCAGTGATCCGTCAGTCCGTCCCTTCCGTCATTCCCGAGCAGCTTGTGCCCGCGAAAGCGGGGATCGGGAATCCAGTGATTCGACCCAATTCCCTGGATTCCCGCGTGCGCGGGAATGACTGGTTGGTGAAACCTAGGTGTTACGCACGGGGTGCATGGATTCCCGCGTGCGCGGGAACGACGGTAATAGGGGTTGATCTCGATCGAGTCGCCAAGCCCTGGATTCCCACCCATGCGCCGGGGTGCGTGACGGCCAATCGCCCCGACCGTCGCAATCCGACACAACGTTCATCCCACGGGCCATTTAGGGCGAACCGAGGTCGCTGCCCGACTTGCCCCGAGCGCCGCGTTGTGCGAGAATGTAATATCCGCATGTTTACCCCCGTCGACCCAACCGGGCCATTCTCCCCGATGTGACCCATCCTGCCCGACCTTCCGCCGAGCCACCCTGGCGACAGGCCATTCTGGCGGCCGTTTCCTCCGACCCCCTAGCATGAAGGTGATTGCTCCATGAGTTCCGCCCGCGATACAACCCCCGAGGCCATCCGTGACACGGCCGATGATCGACCCAACGTTGGATCGAACCGGCTTGCCCTTACCCGCCAGCCGCTCGGCGACCTCGCTCGGCTGATGTTGCTACCGCTGCTGATGTTATTCCTTCTGGGTGGACCGTCGCTGGTGGCCCTCGGGGATCAGGCCGCCGAAGAGCAGGCCGCCAAGAATCAGGCTGCCGAAGAGCAGCAGACGGAGCAGGCAGCCGGCGATGCCGAGAAGGATACCAAGCAGCAGGATGCATCCAAAGAGAACGCCGCGAATGGCGATGACGACGGCGAGAAAACCAAAACCGAGCCGGACAAGACGAAACCCGACACCAAGCCGGCCGACAAGAAGCAGGACAAGGGTCCGGCCGGTTGCCCCCAGCCGCCGCGGGCCAAAGTGGAATGCGAGCCGCTGAAGATCACCGTGCAGCTCGAGGGAGTTTTTGCCGGTCGACGCGCCGAGGAAATCTCCCTGGAGCCGGAAGCTTGGTCGCAGTTCGAAGTGCAGCGGATGCTCGACCATGGCGACGTGGTGCAGAAAGGGCAGGTGATCTTCGAATTCGACCCAGAGAACATCGACAACGCCATCCACGACCTGGAGCAGGAAATCCACCTGGCCGAGCTGGGGCTGGACGTCGCGCGCGGTCAGCTCAAAGTGCTTGAGAAGTTCACGCCGGAGGACATCGAGATTGCCCGACGCACGCTGAAAGAAACGAAGGCAGATCGCCGCTACGTGCGCGAGGTGATCGACCCGCTGCGCGACCGAATGGTCGAGATGGAACTGAAGATGGCCGAACAGGCCTACGATTACCAGAAAGAAGAGTACGAGCAACTGAAGAAGATGTACGAGGCCGACGAGCTGACCGAGGAGACCGAGCAGATCGTGCTCCGCCGCGCCAAGAACGCCTTGGAACGCGCCGAGTTCCGCTTGGAGCAGGCCCGCCTGATCCACAAACGCGAGACGGAAATCGACATCGAGCGAAACCGCCGGGAACGGGAAGAGCAGTACGATCGGATGCTCGCCCGACTGAAGCTCAGCGAGGAGTCGCTGCCGGTCAGTCTGGACCAGTCGCGCCTGGCGGTCGAGCAGGCCGAAGTGGCGCTGGAGCGGCGGCGGCAGAAGCTCGAAGAGTTGAAGGCCGATCGCGAGTTGATGACCATCAAGGCCCCCGCCAACGGCCGGCTCTATTTCGGCAGCGCCAGCGACGGACAGTGGGACAGCGCCACTTGGGAAAAGAAACTGGCCGTGGGCAAGCCGGTCCCGCCGCAGACCGTGTTCGCCACCATCGTGCAGACCACGCCCCTGGTCGTGGAAACCAACGTGCCGGAAAAGCATCTCCACGAAATCAGCAAGGGCACCCGCGGCAAGGCGATTCCCGGTGGATTCCCCGACGCCCGGTTGCCCGCACGCGTCGCGGAAATCGATCTGGTGCCCAACGGCTCGGGCAAGTTCCCGGCCACGGTTCGGCTGGGCGATCACGACCTGACCGAGCGTTTGCTACCGGGGATGAACTGCAAACTCAAACTGGAGACCTACGCCGAGCGTCGGGCCCTGGTCGTCTCGCCCAAGGCCGTCTTCTCCGATGACTGGGACAAGGACGCGAAGTACGTCTACCTGGTTCGCCCGGGCAAGGAGCCGAAACGCCAGTCGGTGAAGATCGGCCGCAAGACCGAGAAGAAGGTCGAGATCCTCCAAGGCTTGCGCGAAGGCGACGAAATCCTCCTGGAATGCCCGAAGAAGAAAAAGTAAGCATGCGCCGACCGCCAACCTTACGTGCTTCCGCCATGCCGCTGGCCGCACTGGCCGCCGTGCTCGTCCTGGCCGCCATGTCGGCGCCGGGGGCGACACCCGTCCGCGGTGCCACGGGCGGTTCGTCAGCGTCGGGCCGAACCGTCGCACAAGATGGCCGTGACGCGCAGCGCAATCACGGGCCATATACTCGGGATGGCAGCGCGTCGGCCCCGCGACGCGGCGAGTCGCCAAACGAACGGCCGAGCGAGGGCTCCCGCATCCCGCGCCCGGAGCCGGTCGAACCGATCCCGGCCAAGAAACTGGAGAAGAGCATCCGCCGGGGTGTGGATTTCCTGCTGGAATCGCAAAACGAGAGCGGCTCCTGGGGCTCGCCCATCTCCGCGCGGCCGGAGGATGTTTACGCCCCGGTGCCGGGCGCGCACCATGCGTTCCGCGCGGCCACCACCGGGCTTTGTATCGCCGCCCTGATCGAACTGGACGACCAGCGACCGCAAGTGTCCGCCGCCTTGGACCGCGCCGAGCAGTGGCTGCTGAAACACGCCTCCCAGGTGCGCCGGGCCGAGCCGCGGGCCGTCTACAACACCTGGGGACACATCTACACGCTCGACGCCCTGACGCGCATGTACGAACGGCACGCCGACCAGCCCGAGCGACTGGCGCGAATTCGCAAGGAAATCGAACTGCAGATTGGCCGCCTGCAACAGTACGAGTATGTCGGCGGTGGCTGGGGCTATTACGACTTCAACATCGGTTCGCAGCATCCGGGTAGTCCGGCCAACAGTTTCACCACCGCCGCCGGGCTGATCGCGCTGAAACAGGCCGACCGGCTGGACCTGAACGTCCCCGGCCGGCTGGTCGATCGGGCGGTGGCGAGCGTGGAGCGCCAGCAGAAGCCCGACTTCAGCTACCTCTATGCCGAATCGCACCGTTACAATCCGATGCATGGCGTCAACCGGCCGGCGGGTAGCCTGGGCCGATCGCAGGCGTGCAACGCCGCGTTGCGGCTGTGGGGCGCCCAGGACATCACCGACGGCGTGCTCCGCGACTGGCTCGATCGACTGTTCGCCCGCAACGGTTGGCTCGACATCGGCCGCAAACGGCCAATCCCGCACGAGTCGTGGTTCGCCGTGGCAGGCTACTTCTTCTACTTTGGCCACTACTACGCGGGCGAGTGCATCGCCCTGCTGCCGCCCGAGGAGCAGCCGACCTACCAGGACCACTTGGCGCACGTGCTGCTCGCCGTGCAAGAGAAGGACGGATCCTGGTGGGACTTCCCGATGTTCAACTATCACAAGCAATACGGGACGGCCTTCGCGCTACGGGCACTGTCGCATTGTCGACGCGAGGGCGAGTGAGATCGGGCCGGGGCGCCCCGCTGGACGTCCGGCGGGGCAACACAGCGGTTTCTCCATGCCGGTTTCTCCGCTGCCGGTGCCCCCGCGGCGGTGATTTTCGCCACCGGTCCTCCAGTGCTGGTCCTCCACTGCCGGTTCTCCGCCGCCGCGCCCAGCCTGCCAAAACGGCAGTCGCCGGAAGCTGTGCCCCGCGTACGGCTGCCGACCTTCTTCACGCAAGCATTTGTCAAAACGAGGCTTACGCTCATCGCTACATCTCTGGCGCGCGGCTTGCATAAAGGGGCTCAAAAGCGTCAGCCGCGCGCCGCTTGGCAGCCTCTCGCCCGGAACCTCCGCGGCGCGGGGTACCCGCCGAGCCGGCGGTGAAGGCTGCCGGAGGGGAGGGCTGCCCGGCGGTTTTGTCTGGCAAGACTCAACTGGGAACAATCCGGAATTGACGCCCCCGCTTCGCCCGACTCCGGTCGGTCGCGGCGTTACTCAGATCGTCAGCGTACACATCCAAACCAACCTTGGGAGGCTATCAAGCAATGGCGAAGAAGAAGAGTTCGAAGAAGTCGGCCGGATCGATCAAGCTCCAGCCGCTGGGCGATCGCCTGGTCGTCGAGCGTGAGGAAGCCCAGGAAACCACCGCCGGCGGCATCGTCCTGCCCGACACGGCTAAGGACAAGCCGGCGCGGGGTACGGTGGTGAGCGTGGGCGAAGGCCGGCTGCTGGACGACGGTTCCCGCGGCACGCTGCAAGTGAAGAAAGGCGACCGCGTGCTGTTCAGCTCCTACGCGGGCGAGTCGTTCCAGGTGGACGATCGCGAGCTGCTGCTGATGCGCGAGGACGACATCCTGGCCGTCATCGAATAGGAGCGTTTCAATAACCGGCATCCCGGTGGCCCCTGGCCGGAAAAGTTGGAGCCCGCCATCGGGTTTTCCATCGATTTCACTGGCCTGCGGCCTTCCCGGCCCGAACAATCCACGTTGGCGAATCCATTCGCCTCACCAATTCAAGGAGATCAATAGTCATGTCGAAGATGATTGCTTTCGATCAGGAAGCACGCGATGCAATGCGTCGTGGTGTATCCAAGCTGGCTCAAGCGGTGAAGGTCACGCTCGGTCCCCGGGGCCGCAACGTGATCTTGCAGAAGAGCTTCGGCTCGCCCACGGTCACCAAAGACGGCGTCACCGTGGCCAAGGAAATCGACCTCGAAGACGTCTATGAGAACATGGGCGCCCGGATGGTCCGCGAGGTGGCGTCGAAAACCAGCGACGTGGCCGGCGACGGGACCACCACCGCCACGATCCTCGCCGAGGCGATCTTCAACGAGGGCCTCCGCGCCGTCGTGGCCGGGGTGAATCCCGTGCAGTTGAAGAACGGCATCGAGCGGGCCGTGGCCGACATCACCGACAAGCTCCACAAGATGTCGATCTCGGTGAAGGAAAAGAAGGAAATGGCCCAGGTCGGCTGCGTGGCCTCGAATAACGACGAGGAAATCGGTAACCTCCTGGCCGACGCCATGGATCGCGTGGGCAAGGACGGCGTGATCACCGTCGACGAAGGCAAGAGCCTGGCCACCGAGGTCGAGTGGGTCGAGGGCATGCAGTTCGATCGCGGCTACCTCTCGCCGTACTTCGTCACCGATCCGCAGCGGATGGAGTGCGTGCTTGAGGATTGCTACGTGTTGATCCACGAGAAGAAGATCTCGAACATCAAGGAACTCGTGCCGGTGCTCGAGGCGGTCGTGAACTCCGGCAAGCCGCTGATGATCGTGGCCGAGGACGTGGACGGCGAGGCGCTGGCCACGCTGGTGATCAACCGGCTCCGCGGCACGATCAAGGTGTGTGCGGTGAAGGCCCCCGGCTACGGCGATCGGCGGAAGGCCATGCTCGAGGATATCGCCATCCTCACCGGCGGCACCGCGCTGTTCGAAAGCCTCGGCGCCAAGCTGGAAAACGTCACCCTGGCCGATTTGGGCCGGGCGAAGAAGATCGTCGTCGACAAGGACAACACCACGATCATCGAGGGCGCTGGCAAGAACGCCGAGATCAAGGGCCGCATCGAGCAGCTCCGCCGCGAGATCGACAAGACCACCAGCGACTACGATCGTGAAAAGCTCGAAGAGCGGCTGGCCAAGCTGGCCGGCGGTGTGGCCAAGGTGAACGTGGGCGCCGCCACCGAAAGCGAGATGAAGGAGAAAAAGGCTCGCGTCGAAGATGCCCTGCACGCCGTCCGCGCGGCGGCCGAGGAAGGCATCCTCCCCGGCGGTGGCGTCGCCCTGCTGCGGGCATCGGCCAGCGTGAAGCCGGGCGAGATCAGCCACGACGAGGAGATCGGCTACAAAATCGTCCTGCGTGCCTGCCGGGCGCCGCTTTCGCAGATCGCGGGCAACGCCGGTCAGGACGGCGGCATCGTGTGCGAGAAAGTCGTCGAGATGAAAGGCAACATGGGCTACAACGCGGCCAAGGGCGAATATGAAGACCTGGTTAAGGCCGGTGTGATTGACCCGACCAAGGTCACCCGCACCGCCCTGCAGAACGCCAGCAGCGTGGCCACGCTACTACTGACCAGCGACGCCCTGGTGGCCGAGAAGCCCAAGGAAGAGAAAGGTCCGGCCGGGCCCAGCCCGGACGAGATGTATTGAGAAGGGGATATGAGGCGCTCGGGGCTCAGTTCGCAAATATGAACCAAGCCCCCGGGCACCGCCCTGCGGGACATTCCCCGCGGGACGTTCTCGGATTCGAAGTCCGCGCGCACCGCGCGGGGAAAAATCGCCGTGGCCGAGGCGCCGCGGCTTCGACATAAACGATTCCCCTCCCAAACCCGCCGGGTTGACGCCAAGGTCGACCCGGCGGTTTTTCGCTTCTTGCCAAGCGTGTCTCGCGGAAGATGCTCACGCGTCATTCCCGTCCGCATAGGACTCCCGTCATTCCCGCGCACCAGGGCCCCCCGCGTCATTCCCGTGCACGCGGGAATCCAGTGGGTTACGCCCATCGAATGAGAAATGAGACTGATCTCGCGCGGTCCTGTTACAGCGCCACGCCGATCTTCGCCGCCCGCAGGGTCAGGCCGCGTTTGAAGTACTGAAAGCGATGCTGGGGCTTTCGCCGGGCCCATTGGAAGGTACCTTCGACCATGGCGGCCGGCAGTTGCTCGGCGGTGGGGCGATTGTCGTTCGTCACCCGATCGACAACATCCTCGATGAAGCCATCTTCCTCATCGCGGTCGGTCTTCAAGGCGACCTTCATCTCATCGGCCGTCACGCTCAGGTGCCCCGCCGCCGGGCAGTGCTGGGGCAAGAGGCTCAGCAGGGCGATGACGACCGGCGTCAGCAGTAGCAGTCGTGAGTGGAGGTTCAGCATGGTCTGTTGCAGGGGGAGCGGGGAGTCATATTGATGCCGGCGTAGCCAATGTTCGCGCTTCCGCGAACAGGATGGGCACGATTGGGCTGAAATCCAGAGATTTCGGCTGCGTCTACCCATCCCGACCCCGCTCGGCCGTCCATTAGCAATGCAACCCTCAATAACTGATTGCAAACCGCCGCCGCGTGGGCCGGACTTCGCCGCGGCGCGCGATGGACGGAGGATAGCAACGCACGATCCTCCCAGGCAAGGGCAGTCGCGCGGCGGGCGGGAGCGGGCTGGAGCGGGTCGGAGCGGCCGCGGGGCCAGGATCCGCCAATAGTGGCGATAGCCATGCCATAAATGGGGGTGCAAATTGGCCCCCCCGGCCTTATCCTAAGTGACGTGACAGCTTAGGCTGGAATGTCGTCGGAAACGGCCGTGGCCGCGCTGCCCGACGGCGGTTGGTCGGTATCGGCTCGGCCCGAGCGGGGCGGTTGGCGTTTTTCGCCGGCGGCGTCCCGGTCGGTGCCCGCCAGGTTTCATTGCACGGGAGACTCCTCCATTGAATCTGAAAATTGACCCCTTCGATCTGACCGTCATCGTTCTCTACATGGTGGGGATCATGGCGATTGGCATTCTGTCGGTCCGGCGGATGAAGCTCACCGGCGACGTCTACTTCCTGGCCGGCCGCTCGCTTGGTTGGCCGGTGGTCGGGGCGGCCCTGTTCGCCTCGAACATCTCCACAATCCACCTAGTCGGACTGGCCGAGGGCGGATACGCCAAGGGGCTGGTCGTGGGCAACTTCGAGTGGATGGCCACCTTCACGCTCATCCTGCTGGCCCTGGTCTTCACCCCGTTCTACTTCCGCAGCCACATCTCCACGCTGCCGGAGTTTCTCGAAAAGCGCTACAGCCCACTCGCCCGATCGATCATGGCCGTGATGGCCATCCTCTCCGCCCTGTTGATCCACATCGGCATCTCGCTTTATACGGGCTCCGCCGTGTTCGAGGAGTTCTTCGGCATCGACGTCTGGATGTCGATCATCATCATCTCCGTGGTCACCGCCATCTATACCGTCGTGGGCGGGTTGCGGGCCGTGGTGGTGACCGAGACCATCCAAACCGTGATCCTGCTGGGCGGGGCCGTGTTGATTACCGTCTTGGCCGTGGCCAAGTTGCCCGAGCACGACGTGGATTCCTGGTCGGACTTCAACATGAAGGTCGACGTCCAGCACAGTGCCGAGGCGCTGGACAACGCCGACGAATTGCTCCGCGCCATGAACTGGGTGACGGACGACGCCGAGTCGCTTGGCGCGGTGGGCGACACCTTCCGCTCGGTGGCCAAGGCGATGGAGCAGGCCGAGAAAGCGCCGTGGGAAGAACCCACCGAGGAAAGCAAGGCCGCACTGACGGAGGCCAAAAAGCGGTTGTCGGAAACGAGGAGTCGCTTGCGGGAAGCGGGCCGGCTGGCGTCGCTGAAACTCCTGCTGGCAACGCGCGGCGTGGCCGGTGTCGGCAACACGCTGGACTACGAGCATCCGCCGACCGCCCCACCAGCCACTGAAGGTGACGACCCCTTCGGCGTCAGCTTGCGCGACGCCGGAGCCGCCGCCTTCGCCGACGCCGCCAAGGCGATCGACGCGGTCGCCAAGGCACCGGAACAGGCGGCCGCCGATTTGATGTGGCACGTCGCGCCGGGCATCAAGGAAGGCGAGAAGCTCGACTTCGTCGCCGGCGTGCTAGCCAACGGCGGTCACGAGCAGTTGGCCGAGGCATTCCACGATCAGAATCGCTGGGAAGAGATCGCCTCGGTCGACGCCGATCTCCCCGCCGCGGCCGAGCATCTCGCGGAGGAGCACGACAACGTCGTTGAGACGGCCGACATGAACGAGTATCTGGCCACCAGCGAACCGATCCGCACGCCCCGGCTGAGCATGCTGCGGGCCGAGGGCCCCTTCTTCTGGCTCGCCATCCTGCTCGGCTACCCGATCCTCGGCGTGTGGTACTGGTGCAGCGATCAGACGATCGTGCAGCGCGTGCTGGGAGCCAAGGATCAGGTGAACGCCCAAAACGGGGCCCTGTTCGCCGGGCTGCTGAAGATTACGCCGGCGTTCCTGATGGTGCTGCCGGGCACGATTGCCTTCGTGATCTTCCGCGATCAGATCGGCGACGAAGCCACGAAGACGCTACCGGTGATGATTCGCGAGTTGATGCCCACCGGTCTGCTGGGCTTGATGGCCGCCGCGCTGTTGGCCGCGCTGATGAGCACGATCGCCGCCGCCCTGAACAGCGCCGGCACGCTGGTGGCCAAGGACATCGTGGGGCACTTCCGCCCGCAAACGTCCGACGCCGCCCAAGTTCGGATCGGGCGGATCGCCGCCGTGGTAGTCATGCTGTTGGCGATGGCGTGGTCCACCCAGGGCGGGAAGTTCGGCACGATCTTCGAGATCATCAACAAGATTCCCGCTCTGTTCCTGGCCCCGCCGATCACCACCGTGTTCGTCTGGGGCGTGTTCTGGAAACGGGGCACCCGGCAGGCCGCCGTGGCCACGCTGTTGCTGGGGCTGGGGATCGGTTTCATCCTATTCCTGGCCGACACGGGCGTGTTCGGCGGCGTGGAGTGGATTTCCGACCCGCGGCAGGGCTTGGGCATCCCGTTCATGATTCAAGCCTTCCTGATGTTCTGCATTTGGTCGGCGTTTTTCGTGGTTGTCTCGCTGCTCACGCCCGCCCCGGCACCGGAGCAAGTGGCCGACACCACCTGGCCCAACCCCTTGGCCGTCTTGTTCCAAGGCCGGCTGATCGGCTGGTATGATCCCCGATTGCTCACCCTGGTGCTGCTGGTGTCCATGGTGGTGCTGTATTACGTGTTCCGGTGATGAGCTGAAACGTTGCGATTGGGCGGATTCAAGCCCACGGGCACCGTCCCGTGGGACTGGGCTTGACAACCTCAAGCGTGAGAACGTCAATTTGACCCCAAACCGACAACTTGTTGTCGGCCCAGCATAACGGAGGGAATATCCCATGCGACAAGCCGTAATGACCGAGCCGGGCGTGATCGAGTTCGGCGACGTGCCGGAGCCCTCTCCCGGGCCGGGCGAAGTGAAAGTCCGCGTGCAGCGAATCGGCGTCTGCGGATCCGACATCCACGTGAACAAGGGCCTGCACCCGTTCACCGGCTACCCGGTTGTGCAGGGCCACGAGTGGTCGGGCGAGGTGGTCGAGGTGGGGCCGGAGGTCGCCGACATCCGCCCCGGTCAGCGCGTGACCGCCACGCCGCAACTGGTCTGCGGACAGTGTGCCCCTTGTCGCCGCGGGCAGTACAACATCTGCGACTCGCTCCGCGTGAAGGGCTTTCAGGCGCCCGGCTGCGCGCAGGACTTCTGGATCACCGAGGCCGAGAAGATTGTTCCCCTGCCGGACGACTTCACCTGGGAGCAGGGGGCGTTCATCGAACCGGTGGCCGTGGCCTGCCATAGCGTGCGCCGCGCCGGCGAATTGCGGGGCAAGAACGTCGCGGTAACCGGCGCCGGGCCGATCGGCAACCTCGTCGCCCAGGTGGCCAAGGTGCGCGGGGCGAATGTGCTGATCAGCGACGTGAGCGACTTCCGGCTCGACGTGGCCCGGCAGTGCGGCCTGGAGCAAACCACCAACGCCCGAGAGGAGAACCTCAAGGATGCCGGGCGGCGCTACTTCGGCGAAGCCGGCTTCGGCGTGGTCTTCGAGTGCGCGGGCGTGGAGCCGGCGCTGGCCGCCGCCGTCGATTCGATCGAGAAGGGTGGCGACATCGTGGCCGTGGCCGTCTACGAAGAACACCCGCGGGTGGATATGTCGGTGGTGGGCGACCGCGAGCTGACGATCATCGGGACGCTCATGTACCGCAAGGAAGATTTCACCGAAGCGGTGGAGATGGTCGCCGCCGGACAAGTGGTGCTGGAGCCGATGTGCGGCGAGCATTTCCCCTTCACCAAATACGCCGACGCCTACCGCTTCATCGACGAGCAAGGCGAACGGAGCATGAAGGTGTTCATCGACTTGTGATAATCCGTGCTCCCCGCTCCCAAAAGGAGAGGGGACAGGGGTCGACAGCTTCCCAAATCGCCCATCCCCCAAACCGACAACTCATTGTCGCCGAACCATAGGAGCCATCACAAATGACTACTTCCGCAGCCACGATTGAGCAGGTCGCTTTCGACCCCACCGTCGAACCGATCGACCCCCAGGCCGTTCACCAGGTAAAACTCGGCAGCGGTACCATGATGCCGGTGGCCGCCTTCGGCACGTTCCACTCCGACTGGGCCCAAGAGTACATGCTCGATGCCACGGTGGAAGCCATCCGCCTGGGCTGGCGGCATATTGACACAGCCCGGGCGTATGAAAATGAAGACGTGGTGGGCGAGGCCATTCGTCGGGCAATCGGTGCCGGCCACATTGGCTCCGCCGACGACCTGTTCATCACCGGAAAGCTCTGGAACGGGCACATGGCGGCCAAGGACGTCGGACCCGCGGTGGACGCCACGCTGAAGGCGCTGGGCGTGGAGAAGATCGACATGTATCTGAACCACTGGCCGTGGCCCAACGTCCACGAACCGGGCTGCGGCGGCGAACACCGCAACCCCAACGCCGTGCCCTACATCCACGAAGAGTTCCTCGAAACGTGGGGCGAAATCGTTAAGGCGAAGAAGGCCGGCAAGCTAGTCGACATCGGCACCTCGAACCACACCCGCGCCACGATGGAACTGCTGCTCCGCGACGTGCCCGCCGACGAGCGCCCGCTGGTCAACCAGATGGAGATGCACCCGCTGTTCCAGCAAACCGAGTTACGGCGCTACTTCGAGTCGGAGGGTGTGGTCTGCACGGGCTACATGTCGCTCGGCTCGCCCAATCGCCCGGCACGCGACGCGTTCAAGGAACACCGGGCCGACATGATGGATCCGGTGATCGGTAGGATTGCCGCCGACCTGGGCGTCTCACCCGCGCGGGTGTGCCTGAACTGGGCCTATCAGCGCGAGAATCACAGTGGCGGCTACGTGGCCATGGCCACCCGCAGCGACTGGATTCGCGACAACCTGGCGGCGGCCACCGGCGACCTGCTCTCCGCCGAGCAGATGCTGACCATCTCCGGCGACGACACCGACGAGCACCCGGGCATCGACGCCAACAACCGGCTCATCTGGGGCCAGGTGTTCCTCTGGCCGGAAGCGGACGGCGACTGGCGGCTGCTGTGGAACGACAAGCATGTGTTCCTCACCCGCGATGGCTACATGCGGTTCAAGAAATCGTGGAACGAGCATCAGCAGGTACTTGAGGAAACCACCTACCGGAGTCAGGCATCATGAAAGAAGTTGGGATGATCAACGGCCCGATCTCCGCGGCCATCAGCCGACAGGGCCACGGCGACGAGATGATGGTGGTCGACGCCGGCTTCGCCTGCCCCGACCACGTGGAGGTGATCGACATCGCACTGCGCGAGGGTGCGCCCACGGTTCAGGACGTGCTGGCCGAACTGCGGCCGTATCATTCGGTGGAGAAGATCATCCTCGCCGAAGACACGCGCGAGCATAACCCCACGCACTTCGATCGCGTGGCGAGATCGTTCGGCGAGGGGGTCGAGGTGGAAGTCATCCCCCACGAGGAACTGAAGCAGCGGAGCCACGAGGTGAAGACCATCATCCGCACCGGTGACTTCACCGCCTGGGGCAACGTGCTGCTGGTCTCCGGTGCCGGCGACCGCTGGCAAATGGAGAAGTAAACCCGCGATTGATGATCGAATGGCACGCGTCCGCGGGCGCGGCCCCGCGATTGGAAGCCCAGCGGCACGGCCGCGTGATCAGCGGATCCGGCTCATCCGCTCGAACCACACGGCGACGGTTCGCCCGCCGCGTCGCCATGATAGACCTTGGCCTGCTCGCGACCCTCGAGCACGGCCAGCGCGCCGGCGGCCATGGCTTCCATCTCCAAGCTCTCCGGATAGACCAGCACGTGGGCCAATTGGCCGACGCGCTGCTTCAGCCCACGGACGACGCGCTCGCAGCGGGCGAGCCCTCCGGTGAGGATCAGTCCATCGAGCGGTCCGCCGGCGGCGACGCTCATCGCGCCCACTTCCTTGGCGATTTGGTAGATCATGGCGCTCAGGGCGGCTTGGGCGTCGGCGTCGCCCGCGTCGATGCGCTGCTCGATCTCCGGCATGGAATCGGTGCCGAGGTAGGAGATCAGCCCGGCCCGTTTGGTCAGCTCTTGCTTCAGTTCATCGCGGCTGAAGCGGCCATCGTAGCAGAGGTCGATCAGTTCGTTTTGCGGCAGCGTGCCGGCGCGTTGCGGGGTGAAGGGGCCTTCGCCGAGCAGGGCGATGGCCACGTCGACGATCCGCCCCCCGCTCACCGCCGACACGGAAATGCCACCGCCCAGATGGGCCACCACGAAACGGCACTTCTCCAGCGGCTTGCCCACCGACGCGGCCGCCTTCCGGGCCGCGGCGCGGATGCTCAACGCATGGCCGGTACTCCGCCGCTCGAGCGGGGCGTAGCCGGAAAGGCGAGCCTCGGGCTGGAGTTCATCGACCACCACCGGATCGACAGTGAACGCGGGCACGCCCCAGTCGGCGGCCAGTCGGGCGGCCACCGGGATGCCCAGGTTCGAGGCGTGATCCATCTCCGGCCGATCGCGGAGCGACTGGACGATCTCCTCATCCACTTCCACCCGCCCGTCGCGCACCTGACAGACGCGATAGACGCCACCTTCGATGCGCCGGTTCCGGCGGTTGAGAAACCCGCCGCGGCCGACCACCGCGTCGATGGACGAGGCATGCTCGCCGACGAATTCTTCGATCTCGGCCACGTAGCGATCCACCTCGGCGTCGAAGGCTTCGCCGCGGAGCCCCGACTGGTGGGCCCTTGGCACCTCGAAATCCTTCAACCGCTCGTTGTTCTCGAACAGGGCGAGCTTAGTGGACGTGGAGCCGGGATTGATCGTGAGGATGCGGCGCGATTTCTCCACAGCGCCCAGTGGACCCGGCGCGCTGGCCCGAGCCGCCTGCTTGTGCAAGTGATCGGCATAGATGCAAGCCAGGGCGATCGAGTCGATTTTCGAGCGGGCGGGGTCGGAACGCGAGGAAATCACATACGGCGCCTTGATCCCCACGGTGACGCAGGCCATCCGCGCCTGGTCGGTGGCGACCATCCGCATGAGCATCTTGTACATGATGTTGGCCGCGTCGAGCGTGGGATTGACCAGGATGTCGGCCATACCCGCCACGCCGTACAGGGGTGAATCGGCGGGCAGCGTCTCGCGCTTCATCTCCACCGACGCGGGATCGACGGCCAGATCGAAAGAAAGCGGCCCATAGACCACGGCGTCCCGCCAGTCGGCCGCGGCCAGGTCGCGAGCCAGCAACGTGGACGGCAGCGCGGCCATCGGCTTCTCGTTGCCCGCCAGCAGGGCCACCTTGGGCCGCTCGATCTTCAGCGCCGCGCGGGCGATTTCGACCGAGTTGTTGATCAGCCCCACCATCCGGCTGTAGTTGAGGATGGCGGAGACGCCGGCGTCGGTCATGATCATCGGCGCGCCGTCGCGGAAACACCCGGCTTGAAAGACGGTGGCCAGCGACATCGTGTCGCGCGTTCGCATGCGGACCAGTTGCCGATTGAGGATCGGCGTGGAGATGTTGCCCTTCTGCACCACGTCGGCCCGATTCGCCTGCGCCAGTTCGAGAATCCGGGCCGCCGTTTCCTCTTGCGACTCGGTGCCCACGACATCCTCGTCGGGCACGGTGAAGCCGAGGCGTTCGGCCTCCTGGTGCACGTCGGCCGCATCGCCCACCAGGATGCACTGGCGGACGTAGGGCTTCTCGCGAAGCTCTTGGTAGAGCAACAGGTCGCCTTCACGGTCGCCCCCGGCAATGGCCACGCTTTGCGGCGTTAGGGAAGCGGCCAGCGATTCAAACTGGGAAATCTCGATAGGGGGCATGGGCGGTAAGTGGTGGGCGGGCGACGGCGTGGGTGGTGGAGTCACAACGCCGAATACCGATGATGGCGCTGTCAAGGTTCAAGGGCGACATACCGTAGGGTTGGCCGAGCGAAGCGAGTCCCACCGGAATCCTCAACCCGTCATTCCCGCGCACGCGGGAATGACGCAGTTCAGACGGCTGACGCGTTCCAGACGGCTGCGGTGTTACCGGATTTCAGCCTCTAGCGGCCTTGCCGTCAGCCCGACGACTTCAGGTCATTATACATCTCGAAGCCGGCCTCGGGCTTGGCGTTTTCGTGGACCACGTGGCGCACCGCCTGGATCATGGCCACGGGGTGCTCGGCCTGGAAGATGTTCCGGCCCATGTCCACGCCCATCGCCCCCTGATCGATCGCCGACCGGGCGAGCTTCAACGCGTCCAGCTCGGGGATCTTCTTGCCGCCGGCAATGACAATCGGCACCGGACAGGCGGCCGTGACCTGCTCGAAATCTTCGTCGCAATAGTAGGTCTTCACCACCTGGGCGCCGTTCTCGGCCACCACGCGCGCGGCCATACCCAGGTAGCGGGCATCGCGGGTGAGTTCCTTGCCCACCGCGTTCACACCGAGGGTGGGGATGCCGTAGCGGTTGCCCATCTCGATCGAGCGGGTGAGGTTGCGGATCGTGAGCGCCTCGAACTTCTTGTCGCCGATGGCGGCCATCACGGCCATCATTGAGGCGTTCAGGCGGATGGCGTCTTCGATATCCACCCCGATGCACTCGTCGTTCAGGTCGTTCAGCACGGTGCTCCCGGCCGAGGTCCGCAGCGAGATGGGCTTGTTGAGCGTCGGCGGAACCAGAGTTCGTAGCACGCCGCGGGTACACATCAGGCAATCGGCATACTGAAGGATCGGCGCGATCGTCAGGTCGATCCGCTCCAGGCCGGAGGTGGGACCCATGATGTAGCCGTGGTCGAAGGCCAACATCACGGTCTTGCCGGAGGCGGGATTGAAGATCCGCGCCAGACGGTCTTTCATCCCCCAGTCGTAGTTGTTCGCGCCCTTGAGTTCATAGACTTGGTTCTTCTGCGGCGTGTCCAAGCCATAATCGCGGGCGGTCTTGTTGCCGGTTGCTTCAGGCATTGCTCAATCCTTCCTTTAATCCGGTGAAAAATATGGCCATGGAGGTAGCGCCCGGATCGACGTGGCCGATGGAGCGTTCTCCGATGTTCTTGGCGCGGCCAAAGGTGGCCTTCATGTCTTTGGTGGATTCCGCGCCCCGGGTGGCGGCGTCGGCGCCGTCGGCGAGCATCTGGTCGATGCCTTTGCCCTCGTCGGCGGCCGAGCGGATGGCGTCGATGGCCGGCACCAGGGCGTCGATCATCGTCTTGTTGCCCGGCTGGGCGCGGGTATTCCCCCGCAGTTTCTCGACGCCGGAGCCGAGCATCTCGGCGAGCGTGGCGGCGTCGATCGGCCCCTGCTCGGGCGTGGCTCGGCTCATGCCCACGAACAACGATCCGTACAGGGGACTGGTCGAGCCGGCGTCGGTCGACATGGCGGCCCAGCCGATGTCCTTAAGAAGCTTTTTCAGGTCGTCACCCTCGGCCTTGGCGATGGTGTCGGTGATGGCCCCGGCCACTTTGGCGATCGCCGTGCCGTGGTCGCCATCGCCGGTGGCGGAGTCCAGCTCCGACAGGTAGGCCCGATTCTCCTTGATCCGCTCGGCGGCGGTGGTCAGCAGGGCGACCATGCCCGCATAGTCCAACGTGTCTGCCACGATTCTCCTCCCCGGAAGCCTGGGTTGTTGCGACTACTCGATTGACAGGTGCGTGCCCCCGACGTCGGCGCCAGTGCCATGGTTGGCATTACCGCGAACGCCGACACTTCTGAGATGCCCTTGGCACCCCAATTTCTAGCCGTGACGCAGCACCAGCCTGGATTGCCACCCTTCAGCGCGTGACCCAGCAGGGGGCGTCGCTGGGGGCCTTCAGCAGACCGACCAATTCGTCGTCCAGCTTGGCGGCGACCATTTGGAAGCCGGCCATCTCCTGCACGGTGAGGTATTCACCCACCCGGCCGAAGGCGACGTTCATCCCTTGCGACTCGGCGTAGTTCTTCGTCGCACGGAAGACAATGTACTGTTCCATCAGCGTGGTGGCGCCGGCGCCGTTGATCATCACGAACACCGGATCGCCGGCGGCACAGTTGGCGGCCGGCAGCACCTGGGCGGCCATGGTTTCGGCCGTCTTGTCGGCGGTCATCAGCTTGCTTCGCCCGGTGCCCGCTTCGCCGTGCTGGCCCATGCCGATTTCCATTTCATCGTCGTCCAGTTCAAAGATGGCGTCGCCCGACTGGGGATGGGTGGCCGTCTTCAGGGCGACGGCGAGCGTGGCCATGTTGTCGTTGAACTTCTCGGCCACCGCGTGGACCTCTTCCAGACTGCGACCTTCCTCGGCCGCGGCGCCGGCCACTTTGTACAGCGGGATGCAGCCAGCCAACCCGCGGCGATCTTCCACCGGGGCGTCGGCGCCGGGGGCAATGTCTTCGTGCGTGAGGATCATTTTCACCTTGATCCCCTCTTCCTCGGCCATTTCCATGGCCATGTTGGCGCTCATCACGTCGCCGGCGTGGGTGAGCACGACGAAGAGGATACCGGCATCGCGACTGAGCAGCCGCATGGCCTCGATCACCTTCGGGGCGCCCGGGGCAGCGAAGATATCGCCCACGACCGACGCATCCAACATGCCCTCGCCGACGAAACCGCTCAGGGCCGGTTCGTGACCGGCACCGCCGAGCGTCAGGATCGCCACCTTGCTCTCGTCCTTCGGCTTCGCTCGAACGACGATCTTCTCCGAAACGAGCTTCACCTGATCGGGATGGGCCGCGCAATAGCCCTCGAGCAACTCGGGCGTGAGACGGTCCGGGTCGTTGATGAACTTCTTCATGGGCATGATCGACGGCTCCTAACGGCTGGGGAAGTGACTGATTGGGGACTGGGAAACGCGAACTGGCAAACAATGTATCAAGCCCACGGGCACCGCCCCGTGGGACCGACAACGCGTGGTATCAAGCCCACGGGCACCGCCCCGTGGGACCGACAACGCGAGGCTCCCGACACTACTCGGCGATTTCCATCACCTCGATCGGCAGGCCTTCCTCGATGATGAAGGCGACCGTCATCCCCTCCATGGGCGAAAACGGCTCGAGCAGTACCTGCTTGCCCGCCATCGCCTCTTGCAGGTTGGGCACTTTGTACGCGATATGCGGCGAGCGCTGCAGCAATTCCGGCATGGGGCTGCCCTCTTCAAAGCGAAGCCACTCCACCTTGTTGGGGCTATCGGCCACGTCGGTGATGTAGAGCTTCGCCTCGGCCATGTAGGTTTCGTTCGGGTGGGTTTCGCTGGTGGGAATGCCGATGTGATGCAACTCGCGCATGGCTACCTCATCTTTGGTCCGAGGGATCTTATTGGCCCTAACCCGCACTATTCACGAGCCTTCTGCCGCGAGGCCGCAATTCGGGTGTAAGACGCGGGGTCAGTTGGGATTTCTTGATGATTGCAACGCGGCCAATGCATGGACCGAATGCTTCCGCCGAGCGACGCCGACCGGGCTTCCGCGCAACCGGCGCGGCCATCAAGGGTCGCGGAATTCGGACACCGGCACCCCGCGCTTCGATCAAGGGGCCGAAGGGGTGTGGAAAAGGGCATATTATCCGGCATTCGCTGGAAATTGTCAACGACCCCGCCCCCGGGAACCAGGGCCAAGAGAGGGGCCCTGTCGAAAGCCTAACATTCCTAACGCAGACGAGTTACATTCACCCAGCCACGAATTACGGAGCCCCGAGGAAACGCACTAGCCGCCGCCGGCTCCGCCGATCCATCTCCGAGCGTCGGGGCGTTTTGGCCCGTCGGCGAAGAAACGCTGTCCGCTGCCAATCAGATTGTAGTCCCCGATCTCGCGGCGGCCTTGTTCGAGCAACGCGCTCAGACGAGCCACCACGCCGGGATGCTCCGCGGCCAAGTCAGTCGTTTCATTCGGGTCGTCGACCAAATTGAATAACCGCGGTTCCGCCACGGCGTCGATCATGCGTGCCGACCAGAGGCACCACTTTGGCTTGGCCGGACGCGGACGGACGAGCTTCCAATCGCCGGCGCGGACCGCCTGCAGATGGGTATAGGCATAATGGTAGATCGCCTCGTGTGGCGACCGGGCCTCTTGGGGATTGGTCAACAGCGGCCCGATGTCACGGCCGTCGAGCGTTCGGCCCTCGGGCAATTCGGCTCCCGCCATTGCCGCGAAAGTCGGCAGCAGGTCCATGATCGTCGCCGGCTGACGGCAGACTTGGTTTCCCGGCACCTTTCCCGGCCAGCAGGCGATCGTGGGGACGCGGACGCCGCCTTCCCATGTGGTCATCTTGTATCCGCGGAGGCCGCCGGTCCGGCCGTAGTGGTCGTCCCGCGGCGTGGCCCCGGCCAGATGGTCCTCGACCCATGGCCCGTTGTCACTGGTGAAGATCACCAGCGTGTTCTCGGCCAAGCCGTTTTCCCGGAGCACCTGGCGAATTCGCCCCATTGACCAGTCTAACTCTTGGATAACGTCGCCGTAGAGCGATCTCGCGGACGCACCCCGGAATTGCTCGCTGGCACCAAGAACGACGTGGGCCATGTTGTGGGCGATCAGCAAGAAGAACGGCCGTTCCTTGTGCTTGACGATCCACTGCTCCGCTTCCCGCGTGTAGCGACGCGTGAGTTGGTCCATGCCCTGTTGGTCAAGCCCTGGGTCGAGCACCCTGTCGTTGCGAACGAGTTGAGTGCGATGGCGGCTGCCCGAGATGGTCCGCGTGAAGCCGTTGTGAGTCGGGGTTCCGAAGAAGTAATCGAACCCTTGGGCATTGGGCATCAAGTCGGCCGGTTGCCTGATGCGCGGACCGCCGTTGCCCGGCCCGCCCAGATGCCACTTGCCGATCAGGGCCGTGGCGTAGCCGGCCGGCCGGAGCACTTCGGCGATGGTGGTTTCCTCGGGGTGCAGGACCGGGTGGCCGTGCTTGCGGTTTCCGACCTCGCCGACGCGCATCGCATAACAGCCGGTCATCAGCGCCGCGCGCGTCACCCCGCAAACCGGATGGACATAGAAGTCGGTGAACTTCACCCCCTCGGTGGCCATGCGGTCGAGGTTGGGAGTCTTGATGATCTCATTGCCGAAACAGCCGATATCGCCATAGCCCACATCGTCGACCAAAAAGACCACGAAGTTCGGGCGATCCCCGGCCTCGGCCGCCGCGGGCACGAGTGGGCCCTGGAGGAGCAAACCGACGAGGCAAGCCGTGCTAATCGCGAAAATGCTTCTCATGCTAAAAACTCCGGCTGACAGGCTTCGTTGATATCGATGGCAAGCGGTGACTCGGGGCTTGAGCCGCCGGCGCCGGGCCAGCCTAGCCCGCTGACCATTCTACGCCCAATCCAGCCCGGTCTCCTGCTGGAGCCGTTCTTCGTATTCGCCCAGCAGGCCGCCGATGACGTCCCAGCCGGCTGGGCGGCGCAATTCGATATCGCCCTGCCGGTTGACCCGCAAGATGCTCTCCTGGTGAACGCCCGCCTCGGCCAGTTGCTCGACGGAAAAGGGAGCGAAGGGCCGGTCGTCCTGGACGATTCGCAACAGGGTACCGCCCGAGATCTCGATGAATTCCATGGCACGGGTCCCTCCTCGGGTGCTGCCGCCGGGGCGTCGCGCCGCCGGGGCCTCGTTCATGCGGGCTACCATGGTACTCGGCCTTCCGTGGGAGTCAATCACCCCGCCAGATTGCCGCCGGGCGGAACTTCGATCGTCGCGGAGCACAAATACCCGGCGAACTCGCGGCCCAGGTCACGTCACGCCGGGCGAGTGATAGTCCGTATTGCCCAGAAACTCCAGCACTTCGGTGGCCTCTTCCCAGATGTTCTGCATGAACTGATCGCGAATGGACTGCCGCACGGCGATCTTCTGCTGCTTGTTCAACGAGCCGGGGCCCGTGATCGCTTTGCAGATTTCGTCGTCGCCGCGCTGGAGCTTCGTCAGGGCGTAGCTTTTGGCCAATTGATAGACGTACAGCCCGCCGAGGTGCATGCCGTCTTCCTCGATGTCGGTCATCAGTTCGACCAAGACGAAGCTGCCGCGGGCGGGGAGCTGATCGAGGTTTCGGCCGGCTTTGATCATCCCACTGGGGGTTCGCAGTTGCCAGCCGTTGCCGTCGTTCTTCCAGGCGGCCACCACGGCCGCTTTATCCAAAATGAGGTACCGGTGCTGGCGATTGAGCCGATCGGGGGCCTCGAAGCCGGGCAGCTTCACGTCGCTGGCCCCGTGAATCTCGGAGTCGGTCGCTTCGTCCAGCGAGCCGTCGAACTGGTGCACTTCCGGCGGTTCCGGCTCCTCCAAAGGTGGCGGATGCGGGATCTCAACCGAGGTCTTGCACTTCGGGCAGTCGCGTGTCTGTCCAGCCAGCGACTCCTTCGCGTTGAGCTTGCTATTACAGCCCGGGCAGCGAAACTCGATGGTCATGGCCGCCTCCGCGGGAACAGGGGGAAAGCGGGGGGCGAACGAACGAAAAGTCTTACCGGCAGACAGTTTAGGTGATTGGCCGAGGCTTGTCAAGTCAGCGTTGAAAAGTGCGGCGATTGCCATCGCGCCGCGTTGAAGGCAACAGCGCCGGTCCATCGGCCGTTCGACGGCTCCGCATGCTCGTCGGCGCGCCGCTGGCCGGCCGAGCATCCCGCTTGCCAGCCATTCGCCGGCCGCTCGGGCCGCGTTTCCCGGGCAACCGCGGTTCAGTCGCAATATCGCCCGACGGACCCCGTCTTGCGACCGCCCGCATGCCGCTGCGGCCAATAAAGCGATCCGGTTGGGCAATTCAGCCAGGGGATGCGGGTGGTGGCGTTTGGCCTGCATCCGGGGGAGTCGGAATGCCGAAGGCAAACAAGTAGGATCGGGTTGGCAAAGTGGGAGGGATTGGTGTAGACTAACAACATCGCGTTTTTCGGATATCCGGCACGTGCGGGAACGGACGACCCACCGGGTTCCAACATTCCTCGCATCCGGACCGACCGACCAGGAGATTCGGCTCGGTTCCAGGCTGCCTGTCGTCGCGCCGCCAGCATTGACCCAACCCACCCCGATTTGGCGCGGCCGAACAACGCGGGCCTGTGCTCTCCAGTAGCCGGGAGTAGAAGCCATCGTGCATTTGGATCAGCTACCCGGTACATTTTTCGGGCCTTCCACCCTGGTGCAATTGCTGCGCCATCGGGCCCGTTGTCAGCCAAACGATCTGGCCTTCCTCTACCTGGTCGACGGCGAAACGGACGAGCAGCGACTCAGCTACTGGGAACTCGACCGCCAGGCCCGAGCCATCGCTGCGTGGCTGCAATCTTGGGACCTCGAGGGCGAGCGTGCCCTGCTGTTATATCCGGCCGGCTTGGATTTCATCGCCGCCTTCTTCGGCTGTTTGTATGCGGGGGTAACAGCGGTACCCGTCTATCCGCCGCGGCGGAATCGCTCGATGATGCGAATCCAGGCCATCGCCGACGATGCCCAAGCCCGCGTCGCTCTGACGACCGACACCGTGCTCAATCGCGTGGAGCCGCTGATCGACGAAACGCCGCACCTGAAGGAACTCACTTGGCTGGCCACCTGCCACGTGCCGAAGCAAATGGAGGAGCAGTGGGACCTGCCCGACGTCCACGGCGATACGCTGGCCTTCCTGCAGTACACCTCGGGTTCGACGGGCAGCCCCAAGGGCGTGATGCTCAACCATGCCAACTTGGTCCACAATTCAGCGTTGATCGCCCACTCGTTCGAACTCACGCGCAGCGGCATCGGCGTGTTCTGGCTGCCCAGCTATCACGACATGGGGCTGATCGGCGGGATCCTCCAACCGCTCTACATCGGTCGGCCGAACGTCCTGCTCTCGCCGATGAGCTTCCTGCAGAAGCCCTATCGCTGGCTGGCGGCCATCAGTCGCTTTGCCGGCACCACCAGCGGCGGGCCGAATTTCGCCTACGACCTGTGTGCCCGCAAGGTGACGCCGGAACAACGGGCCACGCTTGATTTGAGCACCTGGGAAGTGGCCTTCAACGGGGCGGAACCCGTTCGGCCGGAGACGATCGACGCCTTTTGCGAGGCCTTCGAGCCCTGCGGGTTCCGGCGCGACGCCTTCTATCCCTGCTACGGACTGGCCGAAGCCACGCTGATCGTCTCCGGCGGCTATGTCCACAATCCGCCGGTGGTGCGGGCGTTCGAGGCCAGCTCGCTCACCGCCGGCCGCGTGGTCGACGCGGAGCCAGAGAACGAGGGCGTTCGCGCGCTGGTCGGCTGTGGCGAATCGCTGCCCGACCAGGAGATTGTCATTGCCGACCCGGAGCGGCTCTCCCGCTGTCCCGCGGGTCAGATCGGCGAGATTTGGGTCCGGGGCCCCAGCGTGGCCATGGGCTACTGGCAGCATCCGGAGATCAGCAAGGCCACCTTCCAGGCCAAACTGGCCCCGGATGACGACGGTCCGTATCTGCGCACCGGCGATTTGGGATTCATCCACGACGGCGAGTTGTTCGTCACCGGCCGGCTCAAAGACCTGATCATCCTCCGCGGCGTGAATCACTACCCGCAGGACATCGAGCTGACCGTGCAGCGTTCGCATCCGCGCTTGCGGCCCGATTGCGGCGCGGCCTTCACCCTGGAGGAAGACGACGGGCGGGAATCGCTGGTCATTGTGCAGGAAGTGGAGCGCGGCCGGACGGCCAACCACGAAGAAATCTTCATGGCCATCCAGCGGGCCGTCGCGGCCGAGCACGAAATCCCCGTCGATCGGATCGTGCTGATCAAGGCCGGGAGCGTGCCAAAGACTTCGAGCAATAAGATCCAGCGCCACGCCTGCCAGAAGGGTTTGCTCAAGGGCGAGCTGTCGGTGCTGGCCGAGTGGGAAACCCACCAGGCCCAGCAGGCGGCCGTGACCGAGTTGGGCAAGGCCTCCGAGGAGGGTCCGCCGGAAACCGACGGCCGCAAACCGGCCGAAGACCTCACCGTCAGCAGCGACCGCGGCGTGGCCACGCGGAAGAAGGTGACCGACGTGGTCGTCCAGGAAATTCGCCGCGTGGGCAAGGAACGCGTCGCCGGCTTGGGACTCGATACCCCGATTGTCGAAACGGGCCTCGATTCGCTCGAACGGATGGAAATCCTCTCGGCGCTCGAGGAGCGATTCGGTGGCCGCTTCCCCGAGGACATTCTCCCCGACCTGGAAACGGTTCACGACGTGGTCGCGGCCGTGGAAAAGTACATCGGCACCGAGCCCCGCCAGCGACCCAAACGCAAGTCGAGCGAGCCCACCCCGCCGGAACACTATCGGGTCGAGCAGTTCCCCGAATACGTCCGCCTGAAACAGAATCTGGCCATGCTGGAGTTCAGTGGGCTGGGCAACCCCTTCTTCGCCGCGCACGAGGGACTGACTAACGATCGGACCACCATCGACGGACGCGAACTGGTCAGCTTCTCCAGCTACAACTACCTAGGCATGTCGGGCGATCCGGTGGTCACACGAGCGGTGAAGGAAGCCGTCGAGCGTTTTGGCTCCAGCGCGTCGGCCAGCCGACTGGTGGCTGGCGAGAAGACCCTGCACCACGACCTGGAAACTGAACTGGCAGCCTTCCTCGGCACCGAAGCCGCGCTCACCTTCCTCGGCGGCCACGCCACCAACGAGACGGTCATCGGGCACCTGTTCGGCCCGGGCGATCTGATCCTGCACGATGCCCTCTCGCACAATAGCATCATCCAGGGTTGCATTCTCTCGGGCGCCCGCCGCCGGCCCTTCCCACACAACGACTACGCCACCGCCGACGAGCTGCTCGAGCAGTATCGTCACGAGTATCGCCGCGTGCTCATCGTCATCGAGGGCGTCTACAGCATGGACGGCGACATCCCCGATCTACCGAAGTTCGTCGAAGTGAAGCAACGCCATCGGGCCATGCTGATGGTGGACGAAGCCCATTCGATGGGCACGATCGGCGAGACGGGCCGCGGGATCGCCGAGTACCACGGAGGCGTCGCCCGCGAGGACGTGGAAATCTGGATGGGCACACTGAGCAAGACGTTCGGCGCCGCCGGGGGATTCATCGCCGGCAGCGCGGCGCTGATCGAGTACCTGAAGTACACGGCCCCGGGCTTCGTATTCTCGGCCGCCCTGCCCCCGCCCAACACGGCGGCCGCCCTGGCCGCGCTGCGATTGCTGCGCCAACAGCCGGAACGCGTGGCCCGGCTGGGAAGCAATTCGGATCTGCTGCTGCGACTGGCCCGCGAACATGGGCTGAATACCGGCATGAGCCACGATTCGCCGGTGATTCCGGTGATCCTGGGCAACTCGATCCACTGTTTGCGGCTTTCGCGAGGGCTGCTGGAGCAAGGATTCAACGTGTTGCCGATCCTGCATCCGGCCGTCGAGGAGAGCGCCGCGCGGCTGCGGTTCTTCATGACATCCGAACACACCGACGAGCAAATCCGCCGCACGATCGACTGCGTGGCGGAACAACTGGAACGGATTAGTCCCGATTACCTTTCTCAAACCGCGAAGAGGTGAGGATTGTTGACCGAACGAGAAGTCTCCCGGAGTTGGCAGAAGTTGTTTCGCGGCGGCCAGTTCGCCGACGACGCGTTCACACGCGCCGAAGCACTCCTCGATGAGTTGCGTCCGGAGAGCCCCCTGCGGCACCGGTTGGAAACCGAGTTGGAAGAGCTGAAAAAGCTCCGAGAAAAGCAAACGGCGAAAGCGTAACTGGCGAGCGGATTCCCGCCGACAAGTTGCAGCGCCCGCGGCGTAGAGCCGGCCGAGTGCCCGGCGGGATGAGGGCTCACCCAGCGGAACGCAACGGATGCCCGGCTACCGCCGAGGGCGACGCTTGCTTTGTGCCCCGCGCTGGAGGTCGGCCTGTTCGCGCGAGCCGATTGACCCGCGAAATGGGCGGCCCGAGCCTCGTGGTCCCCGTGGAGAGCTCACCCATGCGTCACCAGTGTCCGCTGAGTGTCCTGCCAACGCTTGCCCGCCCCTGGCGGCGGGCAGTCATGCTCGGCGTATTGCTCACCGTGTTGCTCGCCATGTCGGCCACGCCGGGCGGTGCCGTGGCCGAGCCACGCGATTCCCTGCCCAGCTTCGACGATTTCCAGCCCCGGCAAGATTTCATCCCACCTCGCTCGGAGCAATCGCCCCCTGCCGACAGGGCACCGGCCAAGCCCCCTGGTGGCCAGCCGGGCAACCCAACCCAACCAAACCAGGCAGGGCAGGCCAACCCGGCCGCCCCCGCCGACACGGCCGAGAGCGACGCCGCGCCGGCTCGCCAACGTTCGCTCAGCCGCCTACTGGCCGAGTTTCGCCGCGCGCGCTCCGACCCTCGGCTTCGGGCGGAGCTTGTCGACGAAGTCTTGGCCCGGGGCGACGAGGCCACCGAACGCCTCTTGGCTCTCATCCAGAGCGAGTTGCGGCCGCAACTGGACGGCTATCGAAAGCAGTTCATGCGACAGGCCTCCGCCGTGGCCCGTGGACAACTCGGGCAGGTCAACCTGCAAGAGGTGCTCCAGCTTCGCCAGAAGGTGCTCGCGCTGAAAGAGCGTCAGGGGCTGACGAAGCAGATGATCGTCGCCGAGGCCGACCCGGCGATGGCCCGCCTCCGCGAGATCTTCCTGGTGGACCGAGGCAAGGTGCTCGCCGCCTCGGAGACGCTGTCCGCCACGCGCGAGGAACTCTCCGCGACGGGCCGCCTCTGGGAGCGGTGCGCCCTGGATGCCTACAACCGACTCCCACCGGGCGATACCAAGCCCGACAGCCCGCCCAGCTTCGAGGACTATCTGGTGGGCGAGGAGAAGCTGGCCGTCGGACTGGCCGTACCGATGGACGCGCGCACCCGCTCGGTCCTGGCCGCCAATGCGCGCGTGGCCAGGCAGCTCGATCCGGAAGAAACCCGGGCCATCCTCGCACTGAACCTCACGCGGAACCTGCTCGGCCTGAACCCCCTCTCCACCGATCCGCGACTGGTGGCCGCCGCCCGCGATCACTCCAAGGACATGGTGCGGCTGAAGTTCTTCGCGCACGAGTCGCCCGTGCCGGGCAAGAAGACCCCCTGGGATCGAGCCAAACTCTTCGGCACCACGGCTTCCGGCGAGAATATCGCGGCCGGATATCGCGATGGCCGCGCCGCCAACGAGGGCTGGTTCCACAGCCCGGGTCACCACAAAAACATGCTGGGGAACCATCGCCGAGTGGGGGTCGGCCGCGCCGGCACGCGCTACACGCAGATGTTCGGCAAGTAGCGACGCAACCGGGGCGATCACCGGTTTCAGCCGGGCTGAACTGCCCCCCATCCCCTGCCCCCCGCGCCACAATGGCGGAAGGCAGGGTGAGGAGTTGCTGTCTTCCTATCCGCCGCTTGCCCTACAGCGACGCGACGAACGCCTCGTAGGCCTTTTGCATCGACTCGCGCGACGGTGCCGGGCCCTTGGTTACGCGGAAGCGATAACGCAACGGAAGCGTCTGCCCGTCCTCGATCTTGGCCACCGCGAACGGGCCGAAGCGGCCGTAGTCGCGATATGCCGACCACCGGGCGCCCTCCGGGTTGCTCGGGGCCCGCATCAGCTGCACGCTCCACTGCTGGCCGTCGATCGTGAAGGTTTCAGCCACCCAAGGCAAATCGCGGACCTTCTTGGGATCGATCCCTTCGGCATGAAAAGTGTACTTGGCGCTCTTGTTCTCGGCCACTTTCTGCGAAGGGCGGAACTGGCAGCCGGCGTGCTCCGGGTCGCCATTGAGTTCGACCGGACCGTTCACGGCTTTCAACTCGCTGGTCATGTCGATCAGGGCATGGGCGTCATCGCTGGCAATCAATTCAAGGGTGCGGGTCTCCTCGAGCACCGGCTTACCTGGCTTGCCGATCCACTGAATAACGCTTTTGACGGTCGCTCCCTTGGCGTCGGCGTCCGTCTTGAGGAACTTCTCGTGTCGCTGCTCCGTGTTGCGCACATGCCAAAGATCGTGGCGATCCCCGTCATGCTTGATTCCTTTCCAGCCGATGAAGATGCCCCGGTGATGCGGGAACTTGCCTCCCGGACCCTTGGTGAGCATCGTCTCGCCGTCGTCGGCAAAGACGTGGGCGAAAACTTTGGCCGTGTCGAACGTGGGCCGCCCTTCCTTACCCTCTTCGCGGACATAAACGTACCGCATGATTGGCTTGCCCTCGGGAGTGAGCACGTCGAGATGCTTGCCCTTGGTGTCTTCGACTCGGTAGGCGTCATCGGCGAGAGCGTTGGCGGACAGGCAGGCAATCAGGCTCGCGGCAAACAGGGTGGACAGCGACAGAAAACGGCTTCTCATGACGGACTCCTTCAAGCGGGGGGGGTGGATGGGTGGGTTGACCAAGGCGGGATGGCCGCCCACGCGGCGAGAAAAACGGCCGGCGGGGCAAAACCAAGCGTCGCACACTTCAGACCATGATAACAGAACACGTCGACTTTGCAAGAAAGCCGGGTAAGAACCGAGGAGAAATGCAAAGTCCGCCTTTCCTGGGGAAGGGGCCCAAGACGTCATGCCCGAGAAATCGGGAATCCAGTGATCCGTCTTCTTCCGTCATTCCCGAGAAGCTTGTGCTCGCGAAAGCGGGGATCGGGAATCCAGTGATCCGTCTTCTTCCGTCATTCCCGAGAAATCGGGAATCCAGTGATCCGCCCCAATTCCCTGGATTCCCGCCTGCGCGGGAATGACGTTTCTCCATACGTCCGTCGCGGGCGATCCCCAACCTGGATTCCCGCATGCGCGGGAATGACGTTTCTCCATACGTCCGTCGCGGGCGATCCCCAGCCCTGGATTCCCGCGTGCGCGGGAATGACGTAGTCCGCATGTCGCCGGCGGCGACCCGTTTCACCCTGGATTCCCGCGTGCGCGGGAATGACGCTACCGTCGGCCTTCAGCAGCGCCGCCACTAACCTGGATTCCCGCCTGCGCGGGAATGACGTTTTTCAGACGGCTAAAGTGTTGCCCGCATGCTTGCTTTGACCGGCCGCGAGTGATAGTCTGATGGGTTTCCCGGCCCACTCGCCTCCCCGCCCGTGCGTCTGAGGAATTGTCGCCCCGGTTGAGTCGCCCGAGCGATCAATCGCCCGAGATGAATTACCCCGCCGGATGAATCGCTCGAAGAACGCCGCCGTCGAATCCGCCGCCAGTCGCCCGGCTGCCGGCAAGAGAAATGCAAATGGCGGCGCTGACGGCCCTGCCATCCGCATCCGGGGAGCACGGATGCACAACCTCCGCGATTTGCACGTCGACCTGCCCCGCGACCGGCTGCTGGTCGTCACTGGACCGAGCGGGTCGGGCAAAAGCTCGCTAGCCTTCGACACCCTCTACGCCGAGGGCCAACGGCAGTACATCGAGAGCCTCTCGGTCTACGCCCGGCAGTTCCTCCACCAGATGGAGCGGCCCGAAGTCGACGTGATCGAGGGCCTCCAGCCGACCGTTTCGATCGACCAGCGGGCGGGCAGCCACAACCCGCGGAGCACGGTAGCCACGGTCACCGAGATTTACGACTACCTGCGGCTGCTCTATGCGCGGCTGGGCGAGCCGACCTGCCACCAGTGCGGCAAGGCCATCCGGCAGCAGTCGCCGGAGCAGATCCTCGACGAACTGACCTCGCTTCCCGACGGCACGCGGCTGATGCTGTTGGCCCCCATGGTTCGCGGGCGAAAGGGCGAGCATCGTGACGTGTTCGAGGCGATCCGCAAGGCCGGTCTGGCGCGGGTGCGCGTGAACGGCGAGGTGTACGACGTGGAGCATCCGCCCGAGTTGGCCCGGCGAAAGACGCATCACATCGAGGCGGTGGTGGACCGAATCGTGGTGCGTGAGGGGGTTCGCGGTCGGATGGCCGAATCGATCGCGCTGGCCGTGCGTCAGGGCGAGGGACTCCTGCTGGAAAGTTGGGAGAAAGGGCGTCGCTCCGGTCAATGGATCGACCGGCTCTTCAGCACCGAGCTTTCCTGCCCCGATTGCAGAATTAGCTACGAGGAGTTGGAGCCGCGGACGTTCAGCTTCAACAGCCCCTATGGAGCGTGTCCGCGGTGCGAGGGGTTGGGCGCGCTGGAGGCGTTCGACCCGGAGCTGATCGTGCCCGACTGGTCGCTCTCGCTGGCCGAGGGGGCCGTGTTGCCCTGGAAAGACCTGCCGGCGGCGGCCGAGAAGAAGGTCCGGACGGCGATGCGCGACTTCCTCGCCAAACACGGCCTGCGTTGGAACTCGGCCCTGGACCGGCTGGACGACGCTGGCCGCCAGGAGTTCCTGCACGGGACGCAACCGGATTCAGCGAAGGGCAAGGGCAAAGGCCGGGCCTCCTCCCCGCCGAGCCCGCGCCCCAAAGTGGCCGGCGGGGCAGCCAAGTCGACGCCGGCCAAACGGCCGCGCGACGCCAATCAGTTCCTCGGCCTGCTCACGCTGCTGGAGAAGGAGTACGTCACCACGACCAGCGCGAAAAAGCGGCAACGGCTCGAAGCCTTCCGCGGGCGGATCACCTGCCCGGTGTGCGACGGTTCGCGACTGCGCGACGAGGCCCGCACGGTGCGCGTCGGCGGCAAGGCGATTCACGAGTTGACCGCGCTGAACGTGGGCGAAGCGGCCACCTGGGTCGACCAGTTGGAATTCCCCGACGAGGATCAACCCATCGCCCGTCCGCTGCTGACCGAGATCGCCGATCGGCTTTCCTTCCTGGGCAAGGTGGGCGTGGAGTACCTCACGCTGGACCGTCCAGCGGCCACCCTCAGCGGCGGCGAGTTGCAACGCGTGCGCCTGGCCAGCGGACTGGGCTCCGGTTTGGTCGGGGTTTGCTATGTGCTGGACGAACCGTCGATCGGCCTCCACCCGCGCGACAACCAACGACTGATCGAAGCCCTCCGCGAGCTTCAGCGGGCGGGCAATACCGTGGTCGTGGTCGAACACGACGAGGCCATCATGCGGCAGGCCGATTGGCTGCTCGACCTGGGCCCCGGGGCCGGCGAACGGGGCGGCCACATCGTCGCCCTGGGGACGCCCGACGACGTGGCCAACGACGATTCGCCCACCGGTCGCTATCTGTCTGGGCGCGAGTCGATTCCGGTGCCCGCCGCACGACGCCGCACGGCCAAGAGCCGCTCGATCACCATCGAAGGCGTCTCGACGAACAACCTCCGGCAGGTCACCGCCCGCTTCCCCCTGTCGGCTCTGGTGTGCGTGACGGGCGTGAGTGGCTCGGGCAAGAGTTCGCTGCTGAACGAAACGCTCGCACGGGCGCTGAATCGCCGGCTGGGTGGCCTGGGCCCGAAAGCCGGGCCGCATACGAGCCTCCGCGGGGTCAGCCAGATCGACAAAGTGGTCGAGATCGACCAGTCGCCCATCGGCCGGACGCCGCGGAGCAATCCGGCCACTTACACCGGCGCATTCGACGAAATCCGCAAGGTGTTCGCCGGTACGCGCGACGCCAAACAACGTGGCTACAAAGTGGGCCGCTTCAGCTTCAACGTGAAGGGCGGTCGCTGCGAGACGTGTCAGGGCCAGGGCCAGCAGCGGATCGAAATGAACTTCCTGCCCGACTTGTTCGTCACCTGCCCGACATGCGAGGGCCGACGCTTCAACGACCAGACCCTCGAGGTCCACTATCGGGGCCGGTCAATCGCCGATGTGCTGGAGATGTCGATCGACGAAGCGGTCGAGTTCTTCGAGAACTTCGCGGCACTGTCGCGGTTGCTGCGTGGACTGGAGGAAGTAGGGCTAGGTTACCTGCGGCTCGGACAGCCCTCGACCACGCTCTCCGGCGGCGAAGCCCAACGCGTGAAACTGGCCACCGAGCTGAGCCGCGTCTCCACCGGCAAGACGTTCTATATTCTTGACGAGCCCACCACCGGGCTGCACTTCGACGACATCCGCAAACTGCTCGGCGTGCTTGGCCGACTGGTCGACCTGGGCAACACCGTGGTCGTCATCGAGCACAACCTCGACGTGATCAAGACGGCCGACTGGATTATCGACCTGGGGCCCGAAGGCGGGGCCGACGGCGGCCAAGTGGTGGCCACCGGCACGCCCGAGGAACTGGCCGCGCTGGACGAGAACCACACGGGCCGCTTCCTCCGCGAGCTCTTGCCCGGCACGTAAACGCGACGGGTCGCAGGGTGCCACTGCTGGCTTGCCCAGCAGTGCGGGGTGCCGGCAGGGTGGCCCGGACGTTTCTCGCTCCGGGTGCCACTGGCGTCTCGCCGGGTGCCTGGGGCAAAGGCGTGAGGAACGAACGCCGTGCCCCGGCCTTCACCATAAGCTTCGCCGGGGCACGCCGCTCGCACGACTCGCCGCTTTACCCCAGCCACCCGTCGCAATTCCCTGGATTCCCGCGTGCGCGGGAATGACGGAAGAAATCGACTTTGCAATCCTCCTGCCAGTTCCTCACCCAGGCTTGAACAGCACGCGGGGCGTTGGTACGATCTCCCTCGCACGTTCGCACGCGGCCTGCCTCGCCGGCGCCGCGCGGGCGGAATCCACCAACACCCGACACAGGGCCAACACCCGACACAGGGCCAACACCCGACGCAGGGCCGAACACGGGGCGCCGCGATGCTGCTGCTCACCCTCGAAACCACATGCGATGAAACGGCCGCCGCCGTGATTGACGACCGGCTACGGGTCCGCGGCGCGGTGGTCGCCTCGCAGGACGCCCTCCACGAGCGGTTCGGCGGCGTGGTCCCCGAGATCGCCTCGCGCGCACACCTCGAGCGGATCGTCCCGGTAATCGACGAGACCTTCCGCCGCGCCGGCTGTCGGCCGCAAGAGATCGAGGCCGTGGCCGTGGCCACCACGCCCGGGCTGGCCGGTTCGCTGCTCGTGGGTCTGATGGCGGCCAAAGCGCTTTGCGTCGCGCTGGATCGGCCGCTGATCGCCGTGAACCACTTGCAGGGCCACATCTACGCCTGCCGCATGGTCGATGGGCCGAGCGTGTTCCCCTGCGTGGGATTGATCGTCAGCGGGGGCCATACGAGCCTCTACCGTTGCCTCGGTCCCTTGGACTTCGAATTGCTCGGGGCGACGATCGACGACGCCGCGGGCGAGGCCTTCGACAAGGTAGCCAGCATGCTCGGGCTGCCCTACCCCGGCGGCCCGGCCATCTCTCGCGCGGCCACCCAGGGCGATCCCACGGCCCACCGGCTGCCCCGACCGATGCTGGATGACCCCGAGCGGCTCGACTTCAGTTTCAGCGGATTGAAGACGGCCGTGCGTTACCGGATTACCGGGCCGGGCGCCCACGACGTGCACGAAGTGAAGCTCACCGAGCGGCAGACCGCCGATCTGGCCGCCTCGTTTCAGCAGGCGGCCGTCGATTGCCTGGCCGGCAAGGCCATGCAGGCGCTACGGGCCACCGGGCTGCAGTCGCTCTGCGTGGGCGGCGGGGTGGCCGCCAATCGGGTGCTTCGCGATCGGCTGGAACACGACTGCCGCGCGGCAGGCGCCGAGTTGCACATCGCGCCGATGGAACTCTGCACCGACAACGCCGTGATGGGGGCCATCGCCTGGGAGTTGTACCACGCCGGTCGCTTCGCTCCCCTGGAAGTGGACGCCACGCCCGGGGTGATCCGCGCCGGGTGAGCGACGGCCATTCTTGCGCCGGACCCAAGGGGGTTAGCCGGCCACGGTGGGCCGCAAGACCCGGCAGCCGATTTCGCCCAACTCGTTGCGGAGATTCGCGTAAGCTGCGTCGTCGGGGTAGGTGCCCACGATCGCCCCGCCGCTGCCGGCGAACTTGGCCGTGGCCCCGCAACGGCGGGCCACGTCGACCATTTGCTCCTGTCCGGGGGGCAACCGGCAGATGGACCGGCGCAGATCGAAGTTGGCGTCGATCAGCCGGCCCAGCCGCCGGTGATCGCCCTCGATCAATGCCTCCCGAGCCTCGACGGTCAGGTCCGCGAAACGCCGCATGGCGTCCACCACCGCCCTCTCGCCCTGGTTGAAGCGTCCGCGAAGGTTGTTGTGGATCACCTCGGTTGGTTCGCTGACATCGGTGCTGTAGGCGATGTAAATCGGCGGGAGGAGCGTCGGGTCGAGCGGCTCGTAGCTGCCGCAGGCAAAGCCCTGGACACACTCGGTGGCCTGGGGCGAGAAATCCATGTAGACCAACCCCTCGTAGACCTGGATCACGCGGTCTTGCAGTCCGGCGGTGATCCCCAGTTCCTCGTTCTCGATGGCCAACACGAGCGACGGTTGCACGCGCCGGGGGATGTCCACTCCGTAGAACTCCATCAGGCAGCGGAGCGTGGCCACGATGATGCCACTGGACCCGGCGAGCCCGACTTGCCGGGGGATGTCGCTTTCGTACCGGACCGAGAAGTTCTGATCGTGCAACTTCAGGCCGTGGTTGTGGCAGTACTCGACGAAGCGTTTGATCGTGGCCTTCACCAGCCGGATGCCGCCGTAGTAGCCGTGCAGACGAACGTCTTGCACCAGCGCGTCGACCGACCGAAAGCGGCTACGGTCGTCGTGACTCCAGACCACTTCGATCTCGTCCCATTCGTAAAGCGTCACGCGGGCGGCGAAATCGCGAACAATCAGCGCCAGTGTCTTGCCCTGGTAGCCGTCCGAAGGGTTGCCGATCAGGCCGGCGCGGGCATGGGCGGGGTGGCGAATCAGGAGCATCGGGCAGGGCGGGGTTGACTGGTGAGGCGAAACAGGGTTGAGGAACGGTGATTCTCGCTTATTGATGCCGGCGCCGACAATGTTCGCGCTTTCAAGAACAGGATGGGCACGATTGAGCTAAAATCCGGAGGTGTACGCTAAGTCCATCTATCGCGAACCCGCTCAGCCGTTCGTTAGCAATGCGACCCTCAATAAGTCAAGCTAACGCGGCGAGCCCCCGGGGCCGAGCCGGCATCCCGGCGCACATTGCCGAGTTGCCGGCGGCGGGCAAACAACGGTTACCTAAACCGACACGGCGGTCTACAGTTCGCTCATCAATTTGTCGAACGCCTCGACCGACACCGCCGGTGCCGTGCTCAGCGCGATGCCGGTGAGTTTGGTCAGCGCGACCGAGGCCTTCATGGCCGCTTCGGTGTCGGGCAGTTTCGCGACGATCAACAGGTCGCGGTCGCCCAGCGTGGCGTAGAGCTGTTCGATCTCACCGCCAAGCTGTTGCACCAAATCCTTTGCCCGCTGCGTGCGCTGCACGCTCATCCCTTGCAGCGATTGTACGGAATACTTGCCGAACATGATGTAGGTCTGCATGATCGTTCTCCCGGTTGAACGGAGTTGGTCGGCGGTGGTGGCCGCCGCCGTGGGTTAGCGTTCGTAGGTCCCCATCAGTTCACCCTCGGCGAGGATGTGGTCGGAGATCTCCTGCATCAGCACATTCTTGGACACGCCCGCCTCGACGACCAACTTCACCTTCAGGGCATAGACCTTGAAGAAATAGCGGTGTGGACCGCCCCGCGGCGGAGCGGGACCCCGGTAGCCGATCTGCGTGCCGATCTTCCAAGAGTTCTTCCCTTGCAGCGCGCCGGGAGGGTCCTTCAGCCGGGGTTTGTTCGGCAGACCCTCGGGAAGGCTGGTCACGCTAGCCGGGATTTTGTAGAGCAGCCAGTGGACCCAAGGTTCGTCGGTCGGCGCGTCCGGATCGTCACAGATCAGCGCCAGTTCCTTCGTTCCCTCGGGCACGCCGTCGAACTTCAGCGGTGGCGAGACATCGGCGCCGTCCTCGGTGTACTTCCGCGGGATCGGTTCGCCGTGGTCGAATGCCCGACTGGTGACTTCAATGCTCATCGTGGTCCCTCCATTCTGGGTGTTGCCCGCGCCACAGCCGCTCAACAGGCCGACGGCGGATAATACAGTCGCGATTACCAGGGTGGAAAATCGCATTGCCGTTAGCCTCCCCATGTTCCGTGGGATTGAGCCTCGTCACGCCGGTGGAGGTGGTGCGGGACGCCGTGTTCCGCCGTGTTCGACGGGTTGGTCATCGGCACGGGGCTCGGCGGGGGCCTCGCCATCCCGGATGCGTCGGCCTCCCATGTGCTTCGCCCTCCCGGCAAGCCACCGACGGTCTCACCCGACGGCGTGCGTTGGCTGCTTACCCTTTCACCACACCCACCGGTCGGAGCCGGGCGACTCGCCGAGCCAGACCCGCGCGCTCGACCACGTCGACCACGGCCCCCACATCTTTGTAAGCGTTGGGCTGCTCTTCCGCCAGCCCCTTCCAGCTTCGGCATTTAGCGATCACGCCGCGTTCGGCCAATTCGCGGTCGATGCGCCGGCCCTTCGCGCTTTTGATGGCGGCCGATCGGCTCATCACCCGACCCGCACCGTGGCAACTACTGCCGAAGCTTCGCGACATACTGCCCTGCTGCCCCACCAGGACCCAGCTTGCCCGACCCATGTCGCCGGGAATGATCACCGGCTGTCCCACCCGAGCGTAGGCCTGGGGCGTTTCCGGGTGGCCGGGCGGGAAGGCCCGCGTGGCCCCCTTGCGATGCACGCACAACTCCCGCGGGCGGCCGTCGACGGTGTGTTCTTCCAGCTTGGCGATATTGTGGGCAACGTCGTACACCAGGCCCAGCCCAAGCGACTCCCACGACTCGCCGGTGAACTCCGCGATGGCCTCGCGGGTTTGGCACATCAGCAATTGCCGATTGGCCCAGGCGAAGTTAGCCGCGCAGCGCATGGATTGCAGGTAGGCCTCCCCCTCCTTGCTCCGCACCGGGGCGCAGACGAGCTGACGGTCGGGCAGGTCGATGCCATACTTGGCCGGCACGGAACGCATGGTCCGCAAGGAATCCTCGCACACCTGATGCCCCAGCCCGCGGGAGCCGGAGTGGATCATCACACAGACCTGACCTTGCCGCAGCCCGAGCGCGTCGGCCGCCTCGGGGTCGACGATCTCTTCGACCACCTGCACTTCAAGGAAGTGATTGCCCGCCCCCAGGGTGCCGCACTGTTCTTCGCCGCGATGGAGGGCCTTCTCGCCGAGCCGGTCGGGAGCGGCGCCGCGCATCCGTCCGCCCGCCTCGGTGTGATCGATGTCGGAGTCGGTGGCATAGCCGCATTCACGGAGGTGCTCGACCCCGCCGCGGAGTAGTTTCTGCATCTCCTTGCCGCGGAAGCGGTACGGCCCGCCACGCCCGACGCCCGACGGAATCCGCTTGTGGAGCAGGGACATCAGTTCTTCGAGCCGCGGCTGGAGGTCGGTCAACTCGATGCGGCTCCGCATCAGCCGCACCCCGCAATTGATGTCGTAGCCCACGCCGCCGGGCGAGACCACCCCGCCCTGCTCTGGGTCGGTGGCCGCCACGCCGCCGATCGGGAACCCGTATCCCCAGTGGATGTCGGGCATCGCCATGCTGGCGGACTGTATCCCCGGCAAGCTGGCCACGTTGGCCACCTGCTCGGCGGCTTGATCGGCGCGGATCTGCTGGATCAACGTTTCATCGGCGAAAATCTCGCCCGGCACGCGCATTCCCGGCTTGTAGTCGGTGGGAATCCTCCACCGGCACTGATCTACTTGCTCCAGCGGTCCGTTCCAGGGCGATTTGCTCATCGGTTGGCTCCTCAACCTTTCATTGCATCCATTTTCCCACACGCGTCAACCGGCCCCGCCCTGGGCACTGGATGTTTGCCCGCCTCGGCGCGGGCGTTCCAAAACGCCGCCCGACAGCGTAAAATGGGGGATTGTCGGCAGTCTGGAGCGGATCCACCGGGGCCGACCCAACCGAGGAAATCCATGCGGACACGGCCAATGTGGCGATTCTTACTCCTGGGCGGCCTGGTTGCGTTGGTGGCCATTGGCATGTGGCACACCGGCGGTCGCAATGCGCCGCCGGAGGTGGTCATCCGCCGACAGGTAACCGGCGTGATGGGTACCGACGCCACCTTGGCCGTGGTGATCCGCCCGGCCGACCGGACGCTCGGCAGCGACGTGCTCCGCGACGCCGAGCGGACGATCCGCGATGTCGAGGCCGAACTGAGCACCTGGATCCGCCGTTCCGAGTTGGGTGGGCTCAATCGGGCAACCGCCGACCAGGAAGTCACGCTGTCTCCCCGGGCACGCAAGCTCCTTCGCGATGCCCGCGACGCCTTTCACGCCACCGACGGCGCGTTCGACATCACCTGCCGCCCGCTGATCGAACTTTGGCGCTCGGCGGGCAAGGATCATCGCCTGCCTACGGAAGACGAATTGGCCGCGGCGCGGGCCGAGTCGAACTGGGAGCAGATCGAGCTGACCGACCGCGGGGCACGCAAGACGACCGATTCGGCGCGCGTCGACCTGGGTGGAATTGCCAAGGGATACGGGATCGATCGGGCGTTGGCCGTGCTCCGGCGCTCCAAAGTCGCCGGAGGCCTGGTCAATGCGGGCGGCGATTTGGCCTGCTTCGGCCACCCACCACCCGGCGGACCGTGGGAAGTGGATGTACAGCATCCGTTCAGCGAAGGACGCTTCGGCACGCTGCTGATCGACGAGGGGGCGATCTGCACCAGCGGGAACTACCGTCGGTTCGTGGAAATCGACGGGCAGCGATACAGCCACATCATCGACCCCCGCAGCGGTTTGCCCGCCCAACGGGCGTCCGCGGTGACGGTGATGGCGGACGATGCCCTGACGGCCGACATTTGGGCCACCGCCCTAAGCGTGCTCGGGCCGGAAGGCTTCGACCGCATGCCCGAGGGCGTCGAGGCACTGATTATCGAGGGCGACGCCGAGACATACCGCGTGCATGCCACGTCCGGCTTCTGGCGACACTTCCGGCCGCTGGAACAGTAGTGTTTCGCGACGGCCGAGAACTTTCGCGCGCGACCGCCACCTTGCGTTCCGGGGCGTGCTGTTGAAGTCTTGCCATTGCCCAGCTTCGTGTCGACGGCAAGTGGGACGAGACCTCGCCGGAGCGAGATCTCATGCGTCTTCGTGCTCGATCTTGGCAATCGCCTTGAGGAAGTGCTGGATCGAGGGACAGCGCCGAGCCGGCTCGGGGAGCAGGCAAGCGTGGATCGCCTTGGCCAGGGCGGGATGGATCGTTGGACGGTGCTTGCGGATGTCGTCGGCCGGCCGGTCGTGCGACATCGCGGCCAACCCGGTCGCCCCCCGGGGCCACGGCAGTTCACCGGTGAGCAACTCGTAGGAGGTCACGCCGAACGCAAAGACGTCGACGCGCTGGTCGGTCTTCTGCCGCCGGACGATCTCCGGGGCCATGTAGTTCGGCGTGCCCGTGCGATTGCCCGGCCGCATGAATGGTTCGGCGGCGGGGACGGTCAGACCGAAATCGATGAGCTTGATGTCGCCCGATCCTTCGACCAGCAAGAAGTTGCGGGGGCAGACGTCGCGATGGATCAGTCCGGCGGCGTGGACGGCGGCCACCGCATCGGCCATCTGGCGGATCAGCACCAACCGGCGGCCTTGCAAGGCGGGATCGTCGGCAATGATGGCGGAGTTCAAGTCCGGCCCGGCGACGAACTCCATGACGATGTAGAGTTCGTCCTTCGTGGTCCGCCCATGCTCGTAGGTCTCGACGATCCGGGGATGCCGCAGGGCCATGGCGATCTGGCCTTCGCTGGGTTTGCGGAGCCCTTTGAAACGGCTCTCGAAGGCCGTGGTCTTCTCGGAATCGAGGATCTTCAATCCCACGATCCGCCCATCGCGGCGATCCTTGGCCATGTAGAACTTCGACATGGTGCCGGAGATGGCCTTTCGCTGCAGAGCGAATCGCCGGCTCACGTCGAGCTTGCCACCGGAGAACATCGAGCGAAAAGAGTCGAGCAGTCCCATCGGCCCTCACTTCCCGCAGTAGTCGATCGCCCGGGCGATTTCGCTCTTCAAGTCCTTGCGTCGCACGATCCGGTCGACGAAGCCGTGCTCCAGAAGGAACTCGCTGGTTTGGAAACCCTTGGGCAGTTCAATGCGGATAGTCGCCTTGATGGTGCGCGGGCCGGCGAAGCCGATCAGCGCTTTGGGCTCGGCGAATACCAGATCGCCCAGGGAGGCGAAGCTGGCCGCCACGCCGCCCATGGTGGGATTGGTCAGCACGGAGATATAGAGCCCCCCGGCCTTGTCGTGACGCGCCAGCGCGGCCGACACCTTGGCCATCTGCATCAGCGAGAACATCCCCTCGTGCATCCGCGCGCCGCCACCGGAGCCGGAAACGATAATCAGCGGCAGGTCCTCCTCAGTGGCCCGCTCGATGGCCCGGGTGAGCTTCTCGCCCACGACGGATCCCATGCTGCCCATGAAGAAGGCGGAGTCGGTAACGGCGAAGGCCACCCGGCGAGCACGGATCATGCCCGCCCCGACGACGGCCGCGTCGTTCAGCCCAGTGCGCTTCTGCTCGCTAACCAGCTTGTCGCGATAGGCCTTCTTGTCGACCCAGCCGAGCGGGTCGGTAGGGGTCAAGTCGGTACACCATTCGTCGAATGTCCCATCGTCCAACAGTTGCTCCACCCGCGTTCGAGCGGGCACGTACCAGTGATAGTCGCACTCGGGACAAACGCCCAAGCGCTTCTCGGCTTCCTTGCGGAAGACGGTCTGTTGGCAACCGGGACAACGTCGCCAGAGGCCCTCGGGCACTCCGCGCTTGGGGCGTTTGACAACGTCGCGCCAGCTAGCTGCATCGGTGGACATGGTGAAGGACTGGGGGCTGGAGATTTATTTGGGGCTGGGGGCTGGGGGCCTCTCTGGGCCGGTCAGTGGATGGCCATGAGCTTTTCCGGTTCGGCGGCGATCACCTCCCAGCGCCCTTGCGACTGGGAGGTGGCCTTCCAGAGGTCGCCCAAATCGTCGTGGGTCAGGATGTGCCGCACCAGGCTGGCCAGGGGCTCCGGCACGACCAGGCCGATGACTCCTACCTTATGGCGTCGCAGCAATTTGGCCAAGGCCGCGCGGACCCGATCCTCGGCGTCGCCAAGCATTTCCCCCTCCGGCGGACAGACATTCTCCGGCTGTTCCTGCCACCGCTTGTAGACTTTGGGTTGCTTTTGTCGCACATCGTCGACGAGCATCCCCTGCCAGAGTCCCTGATCCAGATTCTGCATGCGATCGAGCCGTTTGAGCTTCACGCCCAGCCCTTTGGCCAGCGCTTTGGCCGTTTGCTGGGCAGGATCGGCCTCGGGGGCATAGACGGTTTGGATTCCCCGCCCGCTCAGCTCCGAAACAAGCCGGCCCACCTCGTCCGCGCCCTGCTCGTTCAGCGGGATGCTTAGCGAGCCCTGGATGCGGCGTTGCGCATCGTAGTCGGTCGAGCCGGGCCGAATCAGTACGATTTCGATCATGATGTCGATTTGCCCCTTCAAGTCGCGTCGAGGAAGCTATTCGTTCAGGCAGCGATGATTATGCGTCGCCATGGCTTCAGCGACGAAGGCTAGTGTCGGTTGTTGTGCCGCAGCGGCGCGACCTTTCCAGCCGGTCGCCGACGATTCGTTCACGAGTGGCCCACGCGGACCACGCCGCTGGTTTTTCCTTGGGCGATCCGTCCATCCATCTGTGCCAAAAATCGGCCGTAGTCGTCTTGTCCGAACAAGGCGGAACCGGTCACGAACAAGTCGGCTCCGGCCGCCGCGCAATCGGTTGCCGTTTGCAGGTTCACCCCGCCGTCGACCGAAAGGATTAGTTCATCCGGGCCCACCGATCGCAACCGCCGCAGTTTCTCCAACGCCGCGGGGTCGAACTCCTGCCCGCCGAAACCGGGCATCACGCTCATCACCAGCACCAAATCGCACGCGGGCAGAAATGGTTCGAGCTGCTCGGTTGGCGTGGGCGGGTTGAGCGACAGCCCGGCCAGGGCGCCACTCTGGCGGATACGCTCCAGCAATTCACCCGGCTCGGGCAGCACCTCGATGTGGAAGCTGATCGCGTCGGCCCCGGCGTCACGGAAGCGGGGAGCGTAGGTCGCTGGATCGCTGATCATTAAGTGGACGTCCAGCGGCAGGTCGGTCGAGCGGCGGATAGCCTCGACCACGGGGATGCCGAAGCTCAGGTTCGGCACGAAGTGGCCGTCCATGATATCCAGATGCAACAGCTTCGCCCCGGCCTGCTCCACCGCCGCGATCTCGTCGGCCAAGCGCGCGAAATCGCACGCCAGCAGCGACGGGGCCACCGTGGGCAGGGCGCGATGCAATCGTTGAGACATCTCGGATGCGGACATTCGCCAAGCGTCCGTGAAAGAAGAGCCAGCGGCGGCAGGTTGAGTCAGCGACGCTGCAAGGGAGTTCCAGGCGGTCGTTGGACCGCCTGCTCAACAATGTTCGATTCGCGGCAACGCACGATCACAAGATCAATGGCTCGCCACGCAGCGAAACGCGGTGTTCTCGATGTTCCGTGGTCCACGCCGGTTGGGAATCCAAGATAAACGGGTCCACCACAACAACAATCGACGCCCACGACCGACGCCCAAGCTATCCATGGCCATCGGCCCCGGGGGCCCAACAACCGATTGGATCGACATATTCTAACCCCCTCGGACAACAAAGTCTGCGCAAGTCTCCCAAAAACGACGTAAGTCACTACCCTACAACACCTTGCGATCCTCCGGTCAAGCCGCCACGGGGTGGATTCCAGCCGGGCGTGGCGGAATCGCCACGGAAGCAGCATCGCGGCGGACACGCCATTCAGCGGTCGAGTTCCTCGCTCCGGGGCAAATCCTCCAGGCTCTCCAAGGCAAAAAGCTCCAGAAAGCGGTCCGTCGTCCGATATTGGGCCACGCGGCGCCGGCGGCCCTTCTCACCCGTCACCTCTCGACGCTCGACTTGCAACAACCGCCGACGCACAAGCTGGCTGAGCAAATGCCCGGCCGGCTTTCCGCGGAGCTTGCCCACCTGCTCCGAGGTGAGCGGCTGACGGTAGGCCACCACGGCCAGCACGTCGACCGCCGCTTGCGACAGCCGAGCTTCGCGCACGCGGCCATGGAAGCGGTCGCGTAGCCGATAGTATTCCGTCCGCAACCGCATGGTGTAGCCGCCGCGAAGGCTGACCACTTCGTAGGGACAACCGCGTCGACGATAACGATGATTCAAGCTCGCCACCAGTTCGGGAATCTCGGCCGGCTCCACGTCGCGCATCGGCCCGGCCAACTGCTCCGCCGGCAACGGTCGTCCCTCGCGGTCGCCCACGAAGAGCATCGCTTCGAGAATCGAGCCGGGGGTGATAGGGCACTGGGCGTCGTCCGCCTGATCGGTGGACTGGTCGACCGGTTCCACGGCAAAGGGGGCTGGGTCGCCGGTATCATCGCCAGTATGGTCGTCGGTATGGTCGCCGGTATCGTCGCCCGCTTCGGCGTCCCGCCAATCGTCCGACCCGCTGGGCTCCGTCGCAGCATCCGACGCCACGGCGGCGCTGCCCCCCTGGCCGGTGTCGATCGAGGCGTCGCCATCCGTGTCGCGGCAGCGGTGCTCCGAATCCGGCAGGTTGCCACTCGCGCTGCTGGGGTCGTGATCCCGATCGGGCCCGTCGCCGCTCGATTCCCCGTCGGACCCCTGTTGCAGGGCTCGCGCGAAGGCGGCCCCGAGGGCGTCGAGCGAGATGCCCTCGGCTTGCGCGTCGGCCGGTCGTTCCGGGCTTGGTCTCATACCAGCAAGGGGACAGAAGGAAGGAACAGCAGGATCGCCGAACCAGCCCATTCTACGCCAGGACCATGGCATTCCACAAGCTGGCTGGGTGGGCGCCACTGCTGGCTTGCTCAACAGTGGCACCCGACGTCGTCCGTCGGCCCTCCGCCCGCGCAACCCTCCCGTCCGTCGCGCACGGCAAAGTCGGACAAAGCGCGACCAGTTCTGAGGGCTGGACGGATTAGCCGGTCCGCCTATTCCGGTTCTGACGAAATGCGCCACTGCGGAGTGATTGCCACCTTTGACCCGCACGTACGAACGTGCCGATTGCCACGCCCACCCTCCGGCGAATTACCACGGCGCGGGGCGGTTTCGCCGAACGCCGCTCGCGTGGCGTGACGATGGCGTCTTACGAGCGGCAGAGTCCCTGCATGGAGCAGGGCCGATCAATGCTGCCGTGAACAGGAAAACCTGACCGCGTTGCGCAAGGTTTCTACGGCCTGACGGACGGAACAGGCTGCACGACAGGCGGAAAGGAGTCTGAACCATGAAGCGTTTCCCTCCCTATGTGTTCTTCTTGGCAAGCGTGCTGACGGCCACCACGGCCTGGGGTCAGTACGGTCTGTATGGGTCGCCCGAGGTGGTGCCACTGCCCGAGCGGTCGCCGACGGCGATTCCCTGCACGGGTTACGCGGTGCCTTCGTTTGAAGCCACCGGCCAGCCCGCGGCGGCCTATCCGAGCACGGCCGGCGGCTATCAGCCTCAGGTCATGCCGCGTCGGATGACGGCCATGCCGGGCTATCAGCAGATGCCGGCCCAGCCACAATCAGCCCAGCCACAATCGGCTCCGACCCAAGCGATGGCCGCCCCGCGACCGGCATGGTCACAACCGGCGTGGTCGCAACCGCGGGCGGCGTATGGCAACTACTACACGCCCGAGGGCGGCAGGGGGAACGCGGCGCCCACGCGGGCCCCGCGAGTGCCCTCGCCTCCGGCCCCGCCGAGCACCCCGGCCGAGGCGAGTTCGTCGCCGAGCGACGTGGGCGGCCCCTCAACATTAAACGAAGCCGCTCCGGCGCAGTCCGAACAGGGCGAGCAACAGTACGTCGACTACGGCATGACGAGCGGTTCGCTCACCGAGGCCTGCGGCGGCTATGGCGCGACGTGCGACCCGTACGCCCCCACTTGCGATGGCTACGGCTACACGGGCGATGCGTGTGGTTACGCCCCCAGCGGTGGCGGAGTCTTCAGCACCTGCGGCCGGATGCTGGGCTACGAATGCGATCCCTGCAAACCTTGCCCGTGGTATTTCTCGGCCGCCGCGCTTTATCTGTCGCGCGACGACGCGAACCGGGTGTGGACCAGCTACGAGACGAACAACGAGCCCAACCAGATCACCAACACCAACGACATCGGCCTCTCTTGGGAACCAGGCGTGGAGTTCAGCTTCGGCCGCCGGCTGGGTTGCTGCGGCACCTGGGCCCTGGAAGCCACCTACTTCACCATCGATCCGTTCAACGGTTATCATAGCACCACCCACGCCAACGGCGTGAGCACCCCGCTCACCTTTGGCCACTGCACGTTCACCAACACGGGCCACGGCACGGGAGTGAACACCTGGTTCGACAGTGCCCAGGAGCATCGCCTGTGGCGGCGCAACGAGATCCACAACATCGAGGTGAGCCTGGTGCGCACGCGGATGTTGGTCGGTTGCGACACGCCTTGGGACCTGGAGTGGGAAGTGGGCGTGCGTTACTTCCGCTTCTGGGAAAGCCTGCGGTTCGGCACCCTCAGCGGCCACGGCACCGGCTGGGACGATCTCGCCGAAACGGCTTACCTGGAAGATCAAGTGACCAATAACTTGATTGGTGCCCAGTTCGGCTTCAATGCCGGATGGTACTTCCACCGCTCTTGCCGATTGTTCGTGGCGCCGAAGCTCGGCCTCTACAACAACCACATCGAGCAGTACGCCAACCTCTACCGCGGCGATGGCGAAGTGGCCGGCGTGACCAGCCCGTCCAACGGCTCCTTCCCCGTGAAAACCGAGGACGATCACCTTTCGTTCCTCGGCCAGATCGATCTGGGGCTGGATTGGCAGATCACGCGCCGCTTGAGCGCCCAGGTTGGGTATCGAGTGATCTTCGCCACGGGCATGGCCCTGGCCGATCACCAGATCCCGAACTACATCAACGACACGCCGGAATTCGCCCACGTGAAGACCAACGGCGATTTGGTCCTCCACGGGGCATTCGCCGGCGGGACGTTCAATTACTGATCGGGGCAGGACGGATACAGAGCCAGCCCGACCCGGTGATTGGTATCTTGCAAAGCGGCCTCGCCACGCGCGAGGCCGCTTTGTTTTCTTGACCCCCGCCGACGCCGCGTGCCAGTGGCGCCACTATCCGAACACGACGGCGCAAGATCGCCCTCATTCAATCGGCCGACGCACGAAGCGCGAATATCGATCATAAGTCAGCCGTCTGAAGCGGGCGGCGAAAGCGGGGGATTCCCGTCATTCCCGCGCAGGCGGGAATCCAGTGGGTTGCGTTAATCGCCTGGATTCCCGCGTGCGCGGGAATGACGTGTGGCTTCCCCCCTGCGCGGGAATGACGTGGCTCAGACGGCTGAGGTTTCGCGAGTATCGACACTCTAGACAAATCCGAATGTCGGAAGCAGACATGGCCGCAACAGCGTGGCGCAATTCCGGCACCTCACTTCGGCCGGATCATCAGCAGCACGCTTTGGGAATCGCCTTCCGGCAGCGGATACTCGGCCAGACGGCGCAGCATCAGGTCGTGCATCAAGCCGTGATGACGTGCTTCGCCGCGTTCCTCGACCCACTTGGGACCCTTGATCAGCAGCAGCCGATCGAAGTGATCCCAGTGCGGCGCCACCCAGCCGAGCAGCTTGGCCATCCGCGCCACCGCCCGAGCCACCAGTGTGTCGAACCGCCGTTTCGGCGGCAGGCCCTTCAGTACATCCTCCACCCGCGCGTGGTGCACCGCGCATCGCAAACCGAGCTGCCGAACGATATCCTCCACCGCCCGGGCTTTCTTTCCGACCGATTCGCACAGCTCGACGTGCAAGTCGTCGCGCAGCAAGGCGAGCACCACGCCGGGCACGCCGCCACCGGTCCCCACGTCGAGAACACGCTCGCCGCGGTCAAGCTGCTCGGAGAGGACCAGCGTGTCGCGCAGATCGCGGGCGACGAAATGCTCGTAGTCGGTGTGGCGGGTGAGATTCAGCTTCTCATTCCACGCCCACAGCACTTGGCAGTACGCGTCGATTCGTTCGATTCGCTCCCGCGGCACGGTGAGCTGATGACGCGCGATGGTGTCGGCGAGTGTTTCCGGCATTGGCCAAGGCGGGAGAGGGGAAAGGAAACCGGCAGTCCGCGGCCGGGAAGCGTGGGCGAGCCCAACGTTGTGGCCATCGCCCAGTCTGGAAGACGACGCGTCTTGGCCGGACCATGGACCAATCGTCAGGCGGGCCGCGAGGGATTAATCGCCGTCGTCCGCCTTGGCGAACTCGGCGTCCAGCACGCCAACGGCCATGCGGAGCTGACGGTCGAGCGCGAGGATCATCTCCTCGGGCGTCGGTTCGTCGGTGACCTGTTCGTCGGCAGACTGTTCCCCGGCTGACCCTTCATCGGTGGGCGGCTCGTCGGCCGGTTCGGCGGGGGTCGAGTTGCCTTCAGCCGGCGACACGGCCGCGGCGTCTCCCTCGTCGGCCGCTTCGGCTGCATGCGCGTCGGCCGGTGGGTCGCCGGCTTGCTGCCCGTTATCGGCCTGCGTGTTGTCGGGCTGCGTGTTCTCGGGCTGGGCTTGTTCGGTTTGGGCTTGTTCGTCTTGCTCGGCCTCGTCTCGTTCGGCTTGTTCCTTTTCGCGGCGGCGTTCCTCTTGCAGTAGCTCAAGCGGGATGGAATCTCGCTGGTGGTGGTAATCGACCAGTTGTTTGATCTCCGCAGCACTGAGTTTGATGAGATAGCCGTCGTCGGGCGTCACGCCCCACTCGTCCTTCTCCTTGGCGCCCCGGAAGCGATGGATGTTCTTGCCACTTGGGCGGCGATAGGCCGAGGTGGTCAACTTCAGTGCGCTGCGGCCGCCTTCCAACGGGATTACGTTTTGAACACTGCCCTTGCCGTAGGTGCGTTCGCCAATCACGACCGCGCGTCCGTGGTCTTGCAGGCAGGCGGAAAGCACTTCGCTGGCGCTGGCCGAATAGCGATTCACCAGCACGACCAGGGGGATGTCGTCGAAGGTACCCGGCCCCTTGGCGTCCCATTCTCGCTTGGGACTGCTGCGTCCCTCGGTGCTGACGATGCGTCCCTGCTCGATGAACAGGTCGGCCACCTCGATGGCCGAACTGAGCAGGCCGCCGGGATTGAAACGCAGGTCGAGGATCAGCCCACGAACATTGTCGGTCGAAAGTTGCTCCAGGGCCTTGCCGAGTTGCTTGGCCGTTTCGCGACTGAACGCCGTCAGACGGACATAGCCAATACGCTTCTCGTCGTCGAGCATGAAATCCCAGGAGTCGTCCGAGTTGCGATGGTCGCCGCGAACCGTGTCGATTTGAATCTTCTCGCGGGCGACGACGATTTCCCGTTCCCCGTCCGTGTCGGGGCGCACGATGGTCAGCTTCACCTTGCTGCCGGTGGAGCCCTTGAGCTTCTCCACGCAACGGTGCATGGGCAATCCCTTGAGCGACTCGCCGTCGACGGCCTTGATCCAATCGCCGGCCCGAACTCCCGCCCGGTAGGCCGGCCCGGTGCGCATGGGATGAAACACCTTCAGGCGTTTCTTCTGGTCCATTCGCACCTGGATGCCCAAGCCGCCGAACTGCCCCTCGACGGTGCGTCGAAAGCCATCGATCTCCCGCGGGCCGATGTAGCCGGAATGGCGGTCCAGCTTGTCGAGCATGCCCTGGATGGCCGCCTCGACCAATTCCCGCCGGTCGACCTCCTTCACGTAGTGTTGATCGACGTGCTCCAGCGTGTCGATCAACAGCTTGTACAACTCGTAGTCGGACGGCTCCGAGGGGGTCGCCTTCGCGTCGGCCGGCGGGGCTTCGGTCGGCTGGACTTCCTTCGGTTGGACTTCCTTCGATGGCGTCTCGGTCGGCTGAGGCCCAGGCGGCTGGGTCTCAGGCGGCTGGGCCCGAAGCTCGACCGGTTGGCCGATGGAGGTGGCCAGGAGAGCCAGAAGGATGAACGCAAGAGAGAGGCGTCGCTTCAGCATGGATCTTTCCCGTCGCGGTGAGGGCGAGAGGCGTGAGTCGGAAGGGAGGGCAAGCGCCGCCGGGCGACACTCCACCAGAGGCAGCCATGGCCGCCGCAATCATCCCTCAAGTATAAGCGGAGCATCAGTTTTCAGCAAGCGAAAGCCTCGCGAGTGTCGGGTCAGCGTGCCGGACAACCGATTCCCGGCAGACCCCGCCTCGTCGACTCCGCAGCTGCTAGATTCGCACGTGATGCACCCACGCGGGGGGGGCATTCCGCCAGATCAACTCCCGCCGGATTTCGCGGCCCTCCAGCCGGCGACGCAACAAGTCGCCGATCCCCCGCAATCGGGTTCGCTGGGCGGCCGGGCTGGCGATCGCCTTCAGCCGGCGGATGGCCACGTACTCAAAGAACGACAGCACCGATTGCGGAGCCGCCAAGCCACTGAACACGTCGAAGACGGCCTCCACCTCGGCGACCTCGAAGTTGTTCAGCGGCAGACCGGAGATGATCAACTCGTAAGCCGCGGCTGGCTGAAGCTCCTCGACGGGCCGATGGTGAATCTCGATCCGCTCCGCCGATGGCGCGAGAACCGGATCGGTTCGCAAAGCCTCGCGCAGCTGGGCCACGAACACCTCGTTCAACTCGACCAGATCAAGCCGGTCCCCGGGTCGCATCGCCGAGACGATTTGCCGCGTGACCGCGCCGGTGCCGGGGCCGACCTCAAGGATGCGACGCCCGTGGCCACCCTCACTGTCGCCACCCTCACTGTCGCCACTGTCACCGACGTCGCCGGTCTCGCCAGACTTAACAGACTCCTTCAAGCCACCCGGCTGGGCAACAAACCGGGCCAGCGCTCGGGCCAACGCCGTCCCACTAGGGGCGATCGCGCCGGTGGTGCGAAACGTGCGTCGAAACTCGCGCAGAAACAGACGGTATTCGGCCAGTCGGGACATGCGACGATTGTAACCGCAAACCCCGGGCGGGGGACAGTGGTGCTTACGGCCACCTCGCCCGGCCGCCCTTCTCCGAGTCGACCCGGATGGTGTACGGCCCGTCACCGCGCACCAGCCAGCGAACATGGACGGCACCCATGCCCGGGATGTTCTCGACGCGCAGGGAGTGCGGCTCGCGGGCCTGCTCCCGGGCGTCGATGAAGTAGGGCTCGTCGCTGATCAGCCCGGCGACCACGCTGAACTCACGCCCGTCGCGGGCAGCTTCGTCGCGAAGGGCGATGGAGATCAGGTCGGGCCGCGTGATGTTGTGTTCCAGATCGGCCGCGGCGTGGGTGGGCGTCAGGCGCCGGTTCGAGATGGTGGCGGTTACTTGTGTCAGTCCGCCGTCAAGCTCGTCGATTCGCACCGGGCCGATCTCCAGCAGCGGCAATTGCTGGGCATGGTAAATCAGAAACGCGGCCGTGCGGTGCGATTCCTCCTCGAGCATGAAGCTGGGCGGCTGCCGCCCCCAGTTCTTCTTCATCCCGCCCACCTCGATTGTTCCGTATTGCGGGTGCTCCACTTCGTGCCACTCGACCGTACCCTCGCCCAGCAGCAGGTAGCGATCGAATCGCTCACGGGTTTCCTTGTTGGCCACGAACCCGTCCCCTCCACCGTCCCGGAAGAAGTGGCGTGGAGTGAACAACTCGTTAGTGAAGGCGAACACGCCTCGCATGCGGAAGAACCAATCGATCTCCACGCCGTGTCCCGAGTATAATTCGTCGCCCAGGGCCAGATAGCGGTAGTTCGGCAGAATCTCGGTGCCGCGCTGGGCCAAGGCGTCGAACACCCGCCGGTCGGCGGCCGGATAGTGGTCGCTCTTCAGCCCCGGGCCGCGGATAATCATCCCGCCCGTGTTGTGGAGCGACTGCGCGCCGGCGATGTTGGGATGCTCGATGATGAATCGGGCAACCGCGCGATTCTCCCGCACGTCCAGTGGATAGCGCGCGGCTCCCGTCTGCACGTAGCGCGGCTGCCATTGCCAAGGCCAATCGCGATTGGGGTCGTAGTAGCCCAGTCCATCCTCGTTCACGCGGCCATCGCCGTCGTTGTCGTAGCCTTCTTGCCCCAGCAGCCGGTAGGTTCCCGGCTCGTCCGCCTCCGCCCGGACCATCACCCGGGGGAACTTCTCGTGCGGCTTGTAGCGGCCGTTGGGATCGCGGACACGCATCTGGGTGATGTGCCCGTCGCCGTCCAGGTCGTCCACCGGGTCCTCGTCGACCAGTCCGTCGTTGTCGTCGTCGAAGGGGCGCGTGCCGCCACGCGGCGTGTTCATAGTGGCCGGCTGATACATGTGGGCCTCGCGGCCGTCGGGGCTCATCATGGGCATGATGTAAAACGCCCGACGTCGCAGCAGTTGCTCAATCCGCTCGTTCTGCGCACGCATCTCCAGCAAATACCAAGCCGTGTAGAGCACCGCCTCCACGCTCTGGACTTCGTTGGCGTGAATGCCGCCGTCGAGCCAGAAGGCCGGCTTCTCGCGGGCATCGCCGCGGGCAAACTCGGTGACGGTGAGTAGCCACAACTCGCGACCTCCGTGCGAGCGGCCCAAGCTAACCAGTCGGGCATGGTCCGGATGCGCCGCCGCCAACCGCTTCAACAACGCCGTGGCCTCACCATAGTCGTAATAGCGATTCCACTGGGCCGACACCTTCGGTTCGCGCGGGGCACCAGCCGCCACATAAGGCACCCGCTCCGGTTGCCGCGGTTGCTCCCGCGACTCCGCGCCGTGTGCGGGCGCAATGCTCAGACAGGCGATCAGTATCAACCAGCGCATCGGCTTACCTCACTGCTCGGTCGACCGGTTCAGAGGGACGGTCACCTCAACCCGCCCGACATTGGGCGACCAGGCGCGGATGGTGAGTTCTTTGAGTCCGTGGCCGCCCGCTAGCCGGACGAGCCAATCGTGGCGGTCGCGATCGCCGACGGCCAGCCGTGCAACTCGATGTCGGCCGTGCCCGGTGGCCAGCGACGCCCCCTCGGGCAGTAGCAGTTCCACTTGCACGTAGCGGGGCACGCCATTCACGTCGCCCATGGCGGTCGATGTCGGCAGGTAGCCCGCATTGACCACCGTGGCCGAGACCCGCCAGAGGCGATCGTCGAGTTGCTCGGCCGTGGCGTCGGTCAGTTCGAGTCGCGGCAGCAGGGCGGCCAGGCGTTCGAGGAACTCCACGTGCGGCGCGACCAACGGCTCCAGTTGCTCCAGCGGCGGGTTGCTGGTGATCAGGGGCTTCAGCCCACCAACCTCCACGCGCCGGCCAGGAAAATCGGGATGCTCGACCCGCTGCCAGGGCACGAACCCATCGATTGAGTTCGACTCCAGCCAGGCCAGCAGGCGGCGCTGATCGGCGGCCCGCTTGTCGTCGTTGGCCGACTCCTTCTCGGGCTGATCGTCTGGCTGCTCGGGTACGTCGGCTTCCTCGGCAGGCGGATCGGGCTCGCGGTCGACGGCTTCCGACAACTTCGGCGGCCACCAGCCGGGTGTCGTCAGCGACCATCGGCCCGAGTGGAAGTAGGCCCAATCGGCCAGCGTGCCGCCGGACTTGGCCCCTTTCGGCGGATCGTCGCCGGGATGCAACTTGCGGTAGATCTTGCCCAAGTGCGCGAGGTAGGGCGAATCGGCCGAAAGCAGCTTGGTCTTGATGCGACCCTGCTTGCCGGCCGGCACGCTGGGCGGCAGATGGAGCAGGTTGCCCCGAGGGCAAAATGTGAGCACCGCCGCCAACTCGGCGTGATCGAACACGAAGTCGGCCACCGCCTGGGTTTCCGGCTCGCTCACTTGGAACTCGCCCGCGCCAGGCGCGAAGTATGGATAGTCGAACGGGAAGTTGCGGTCGAGGGCAACGCCGCCGATGGGATCTTCGTTGAAGCGGCGGTCGCCATCGTTGTCGAGCCCCTCGGTCATCAGCCGCCAGCGACCCCGCTCGCCGCGCTCCGGGTCGGCTTCGATCAGCAGCCGCTCGTCCGCCGGGTGAACGATGTAGCGGCCGGCCGGGTCCTCGATCCGCATCCGCGTGATCCAACCGTCGCCGTTCAGATCGTCCGGTGGGTCTTCATCCCTGCGGCCATCGCCGTCATCGTCGCGGGGATGGAAATTGGTGGCTGCGTCGCAATAGGGCTGAAGGAAGAACCGCTCGGCGGCGTCGGGCGAGGCCAGCGGGATCACGTGAATCGTCATCCGCTCCAGCAGCCGGCCACTCGCCGCGGGCGCGCCCCGCCCTGGTTCATCCTGGGCGGACTCATCGCCTCTTGGGCCCGCTCGGGCGGCCTCCTCCGCCCGAACGACGATCTCCTCGGCTAGGCGCAGGGCGAGTTGCGTGGTGTGGAGCTGGGGAGCATCCAGCCCGGCGACGATCAGCAACGACGGGCGGTTCCCACCGAGGTCGGTCGACCAGGCACCCGATGCCCCGGCGTTGGCCGCCGGTGTGCCGACCGGGCGAGGCGGGGCGATGGTCAGCAGCCAGATGTCGCGATCCTGCCGCGTGCGGCCGAGCGACCTGATCCGGGCCAGCGGCGAGCGGGCGATCCGCTCCAACCGGTCGCGCACGGCGCTGTTGTCGGCATAGCCGGGCACGGCGGGCAGGCGAATCTCGTCGGCGGTGGAAGTGCCCACCAGGGCAAGGGCCGCCGCCGGCAATGCGGCGGCGATGAGCATTGCCAGCCCCCGGCGGCCAGCAAGGCGTTGCCCGGCAGACCGGCGGAACGCAATGGATTTCAAGGACTTACGGAGATTCATCGGCGTGGGTTGCGAGGGTTGGCGAACACCTCCAGTATAGGTGGGCAGCGGGGAGAGTCAATCGTTTCCGGTTGGGCGGTTTAGGTAAGGCGGCGGGAGTGCTCTTGCGGACTGGCGTGGAACGGGTACAATCAATCGTATTACGTTTACCGAATCTTTCACACCCACCCCGGAGGCAGCGACGATGACGACCCCCCCCACCCCTTCCACCACCCTCCCGCTGCGCGCTTTCGGCCGGCTTCCTGCCAGCGACCGTCGTCCAAGGCCACGGCCGCAACCCTTCAGCCCTACCCGTATTGGACCTGCGCACTTCGGCCCCCGTCACCTCGCACTCGCCCTGCTCTTGCTGGCTATCTCGGCAGCGACGGCCAACGCCCAGGGCACCACGACTCAGCACAGCACGTTCCAAGCGGTCAACGCCCAAGGCCAGGGCATCTATGGTGGCGGATTCCCGATCACCATGCGGGGCATCGTGCTGAATAATCCCGAGGACATGCTCGATTCCACGTTCGATACCCCGGGCTTCCTCGGCGCTCAATGGCAGGTCTTCGTGCAGACGGACATCGACGGCGATTTCGGCGGCACGGCCGTCTGGATGGGACAGAAATACGGCAACATCCGAGGCGATGCGGGCTACAACTACTCCCAGCCCGACTGGGAAGCGGAGATGGATCGTGTCAACTATCCCCAGGGCATGGCGAATCCACCCCTCCGCGCGGGCGACGTCGTTGAGGTCTCGACTCCCGGCGGGTTGTTCTTCAACGGCAAGTACAACATCAACGAGACACACGACAACGACCCCGCGGCCGACTTCACGATCACGCGTCTCGGGTCCGGCAGCCTGCCCACCCCCGCCTCGATCACGCTGGCCGATGTGAAGGATTCGACCGACACATTCATCTTCCAGGAGGACCGCTTGAGCGGTGCCGAGCACTACCAGGGCACGCTCGTCGAACTCAGCCAGGTGTCGCTGGCGGGCCCCTGGGGCGGGGCGAACGATACGGTCACCGTGACCGACGGCAATGGCCGCACCTTCCCCGTGCGATTCGGACTCAATCCCGATTTCGATCTGACCATCGCGCCGTCGGGACAGTTCAGCGTCGTGGGCATCTTCGACCAGGAAGACCCGAACGACGGCAGTAACACGTTCACCGACAACTATCGGCTCTGGGTGATGGACCCGGGACAATTCGCCCAAGTACCCGAGCCGGGTTCGCTACTGCTGCTCGGCGTGGCAGTTTGCCTGGGACTGGCTCGGCGGCGTCGACCCCAATAGCCGGGAGCTAACAGATCCAGGTCCGGGCGTTCTTCAATCAACCGGGAGCTAACGCCTCCCGGTCCGGGGATTATTAGCCCCCGGACTATTAGGAGTGCGTATCATGGAGCGAATCGTTGTGCCGAAACGCCGAGCGTTTAGCCTGATCGAGCTGCTGGTGGTGATCGCCGTAATCGGCGTGCTGATCGGATTGTTGCTACCGGCGGTGCAGGCGGCCCGCGAGACGGCCCGGCGGATGCATTGTGCGAACAATCTCCGGCAGATTGGGTTGGCTCTGCACGGCCATCACGAAGCCAAGAACGCGTTGCCGGCGGGCAATTTCGCTCAGTTGGCCGGTGTTTGCCCCGGCGACAAGCAGGCAGGCGTTGATTTCCCTTCGCAAAATCGTGCCAACTGGGCGCTGCTGATTCTCCCCTACTTGGAAGAGGGGGCGCTCCTGGGAAGCTACGACCAGCGGACCTACAACGAGGCGCCCGAAAACGAGCCCGTGCGGCGTGCCCGCTTGGCGGCCTATCTGTGCCCCGCCGACCCCGGGACCGACGAAGCGATCGTACCCGCCCTCGGGCCGGCCAGCGGGATGGGCCTCGCCTATCAGCCGGGATCGTACGCCGGCGTGGCGGGCCGCAGCGACGGGCGGCACTTTCTCGATGAACCCGAGTATGCCGCGCTTTACCAACGCGACTGGCGCGGCCCCTTGCACCTGACAGGCGTGCTGAGCTACCGCCCCGAACGATTCGACGACATCCCCGACGGGCTGTCGAACACCTTGATGGTTGGTGAGGCGGTCTCGCGAACCGAGCCGACCATGCGCAAGCTTTGGGCCTACTCCCATTCGTTCTACTCCCTCTCGGCCACGGTGGCCCAGGCCCGCACGCTGCTTGGCGATTACGAGCGCTGCCGGACGATTGGCGGCCGCGGCCATAGTTCCCCCTGCCGGCGCGGCTGGGGGAGCGGTCATACGGCGGGGGCCAATTTCCTCCGCTGCGACGGCTCGGTCGATTTCATCGACGAAGAAATCGACATGGACCTGTTTGCCGCCCTGGGCTCGATCGCCGGCGGCGAGCGGGAACATCTTCGCGCGGAGTGACCGCCCTGGAGCCGTGCGAACAGAGCAGCAGCTTAGGCCCCACGCGGCGTCATCCGGGCCGTAGCTGGTGCTGCCCGACCCCCAGGCCGTCCACTCGTCTCGCCTTCTCCCCAGTCGACCAGACCAATCTTTGCCGAGTCGGCCGCTCCCGCCGAATACTGTTCATCCGTGCGCCACATTGTTGGCGTGTGTTTGTGGCGATTGCGCGCGGGTTTGATGATTCCCGCGAATTTCCCGATTCATCCGGTTCGAGGGGTTGCATGGATCAGCCAATCTGCTAGACTGCTGTTTGTGGGAAATGGACCCACTATGAATCAATGATGCGGCCGCTTGTGGGAAAGCAGCCCACAAGATAGAATAAAGAGAATCGTTCATGCAACGAGCCGTGACGACAACCTCTTTCCGCTCCCCGGCCGACGGGCAAGCGTATGGCCGACCAGCCTCAAATCATCCTGGGCGAGTTCCGCCGCACGCTCGACGAGCGGTATCGGCTCTCGCTGCCCGCCGAACTGCTCGAACTGATGCCCAACGTGGAACAGTGCGTGCTTGTGAAGGAGCGTTCGGGCTGCCTGAGCCTTTGGGACTCCGCCCGCTGGCAGAAAAAGCTGCAAGTGCGGATGCGGCTGATCGAGGAGAAGATTCAAGCCGAGATGTTTGCCGAGGATCGCGTCGGCCAGGTGCAGTTGCTCGGTCGGCTCCTTTCCACTCGGCACCGCGACGTGGCTCTGAGCGGTCGCGGCCGGCTACTGATTCCCGAGGGATTCCGCGAGTTCCTGGGGGTCGAGCCGGGCGGAGAGGTGCTCGTGGTCGGGGCGGCCCTGTGCGTGGAGATCTGGCGGCCCGACGCCTGGATTCAATACGTCGAGCGGCGGATGCCCAAGTTCCGCCGGCTGTTCGAGAAGCTCGCTCAGTAGCTCCGCCGACAGACCTCGCCCCACGCCCTTCTCTCTCCCGCCTGCCAACGCGGCGCGCAAAGCGCCGGCCGGCACCCCACCATTCGTTCCGCGCGGCGGAACGCGGAAGCCACCATCGAGACGCGCGGCGACGCGGTCAGCCGGTTTGCCACCACCGCTCGTCGCGCCACGAGAACAAGAGAACGTCGACCATGCCCGGTCCGGAGATTCGTTTAAACTGGAACCGGTGCGTCACCCGGTTGGAAATGCAAGTCGCCAGGGATGGAATCGAGATGGGCGCAGGATGCGCCCGCTTTTCTTCGGATCGGGCATGGTTATTTCATAAGCACTTCACGGGCTAGCCGGTGACTGCCGAGCACACCCGTCTTCCCATATCTCTTGCAGCTTGGCTGCCCAGGTTCGAGACCCTGGGTCACCCTTCGAGACCCTGGGCCACCCACCGTGGCACCCCGCTCGTCATTCCCGCGCACGCGGGAATCCAGGCCGCGCCCCCCTCCCCTTCGCGTCTTGGCGTCTTTGCGTGAGGTCACGCGTCCTTGCGTGAGACTGCGCGTCTATGCGTGAGACGCCGACGCGCACTGGCGGGACGCCAGTGGCACACAAGCCGACGCCCACTGGCAAGTGGCGCCCGGCGCGACGGCAGTCACCCTTCGCTTGGCGCGTCGCCCTGGCCGAGGTGTTGCTGCACGGAGACGAAGCCCATCCGCAGATCGTGCAGCATGCGTTCGATTTCCTCGGTTTCCTCGGGGGTACGGTTGCCCTCGGTCTTCTCGAAGAGCATTTGCAGCATGTCGATCGAGTGGCGTGCGTGGACCAGATTGGCCTGCTGCGGCTCGCCCTCCTTGGCCAGCGGGTTGGGTAGCAGGCCCAGCGAGATCATCGCCTGCATGTAGAGGCTGGCGGCCAGCATGGTGAGACTGGCCGGGGGCATTTCGCCCGGTTGACCGGCCGGCTGCCCGGACGCGGCGGACGACTGGGGGTCGCCCTCGCCGCTCGTTTGGCGCGCGGCCTCCTTCTCGGCCTCAACCTTGGCTTTCCAATCCTCGTCGATATGAAGTTTTTTGTCTTCCGGTGGATTCGACTCGTTCGACATGGGATTACTCCACTGCTGAAGCCTGAACTTGGTTTCCTCGGGTGCGCCGGGTGCCGCTGGCCGCTCGTCAGCCACTGCCGGCTCGACGGTTCGTCAGATCACCCGCGAATGAGGCTCAAATACAGGTGATTGATTGGCGTTCCAACCTCCAATTCCCATCGCAACACCCAATACCTTACGCTTCCACTTCCTGGCCCGCCTGGGCCCGGCGCGTGCGGTTCTCGACGGCCGCGCCGATGAAACCGGCAAACAGCGGCTGCGGACGCGTCGGCTGCGACTTGAACTCCGGGTGGAACTGCACGGCCGTGAACCAGGGGTGCTCGGGCACCTCGACGATCTCCACCAGCGCCTCGTCCGGACTGGTGCCGGAAATGAGCATCCCATTGGCGGCGAACTGCTGGCGGTAGGTGTTGTTGAATTCGAAGCGGTGCCGATGGCGCTCGGAGATTTCCAAGCCGCCGTAGCAATGCGCGGCGTTGCTGCCCGGCTGCAACGTAGCCGGGTGGGCACCCAGCCGCATGGTGCCGCCCTTGTCGGTGATGGTCCGCTGCTCATCCAGCAGGCAGATCACCGGATGGGGCGTATCCTTGTCGAACTCGGTGGAGTTGGCCCCTTCGAGCCCCGCTACGTGGCGGGCGAACTCCACGACGGCGCATTGCATCCCCAGGCAGATACCCAGAAAGGGGATACCCCGCTCGCGGGCGAAGCGGATCGCCTCGACCTTGCCCTCGATCCCCCGCTCGCCGAAGCCGCCGGGCACCAGCACGCCGTCCACACCGCCCAGCAGCCGCTCCGGTCCCTCGCGTTCCACTTCCTGGCTGTGGATTCGCTGGGTGCGAATCTGGGCTCGATGGGCAATGCCCGCGTGGTCGAGCGCTTCGTAGATCGATTTGTAGGCGTCGCGATGCTCGACGTACTTCCCCACCACGGCGATGGTCACTTCGCGCTCGGGGTTGCGGAGCCGGTGGAGAAGGTCGCGCCAGCCCTCCAGGTCGGGCACGTCGGCTTTCAAGGACAGGCGGCGGACGATCAACTCATCGAGTCCATTCTCCAGCAAGCTCATTGGCACTTCGTAAACGGAGAAATCCTTGTCCTTCTCCTCGATGACCGCCTCGACCGGCACATTGCAGAACAGGGCGATTTTCGCCCGCTCGTCGCTGCTCATCGACTGCTCGGTGCGGCAGATGAGCATATCGGGCTGGATACCGATTTGCCGCAATTGGCCGACCGAATGCTGTGTGGGTTTCGTTTTCAGCTCGCCGGCCGCCTTCAGGTAGGGCAGCAGCGTCAGGTGGATGTAGAGGCAATTTTCCTTGCCCACGTCGAGGGCGAACTGGCGGATGGCCTCCAGGAAGGGCTGGCTTTCAATATCGCCGACCGTGCCACCGATCTCGGTGATCACCACGTCGACGCATTCCCCGGCCGGCTTGGCAATCGCCGCCTTGATTTCGTTGGTGATGTGCGGGATCACCTGCACCGTCTGGCCGAGGAACTCGCCCCGCCGCTCCTTGTGGATCACGGCCTGATAGATTTGGCCCGTGGTGTAGTTGCTGTCGCGGTTCAACGGGCTGTCGGTGAATCGCTCGTAGTGGCCCAGGTCGAGATCGGTTTCGCTGCCGTCGTCCAGCACGTAGACCTCGCCGTGCTGGTAGGGGCTCATCGTGCCGGGGTCGACGTTGATGTAGGGATCGAGCTTCTGCATGCGGACCCGCAGGCCGCGGCTTTCGAGCAACATGCCGATCGAGGCACTGGTGAGACCTTTTCCGAGGGAACTGACCACGCCGCCGGTCACGAAAATGTGCTTACTCATTGAAGGCACCGTCCTGGAACGAGGTTGAGGCCGGGGACCGGTCGCGTCGTGCGGCCGGATCAAAACGACTATTGTAGGCCGATCCGCCCGGGGCGCGAAGCACGCCGACCGCGGCAGGCCGAGGAAGCGGCCCATTTTCCCGGCGACATGTCGTGATCCGGCCGGAATACCTGCTCCGCCGCATGAAAAAGGCGACCGCGCCCGGTAAACGGCGACGCGCCGGCCGCGGCCGCTCCGGCGGTCGCGATTTGACAGCAGGTGGGGGGCCTGGGCTATAATGGTCGCAAACGCCGGAGCCGCGACCCTCGAGGTCGGCGGTCGCCCCGTGCCGTATCCCTGTCCGTTTCCCCCACCAATGACCCTCCCCCCCGACGAGGAGCTTCCAATGAATCCAATGAAGTTGACTTCGATCCCCATGCGACCAACGCTGACGGCATTGAGCCTAGTGGTACTGACGCTGGTCGCCCTATCGCTGGCCGGCATGCCGCGGGCGGCGAGGGCCGCCGAAGGCAGTTCAGCCGGCAACGACGATGTTTCGGGCGCACTGGAACTCTGGTACGCCGCCCCCGCCGGCAAATGGCACGAGGCCCTCCCGCTGGGCAACGGCCGCTTGGGCGCGATGGTCCACGGGGGCACCGACCGCGAGCATCTGCAACTGAACGAAGACACTGTCTGGAGGGGCCAGCCACACGACTACAGCCACGAGGGCGCCGCCGAGGTGCTGCCCGAGATCCGCCGGTTGCTCTTCGAGGGCAAGCAGCGCGAGGCCGAACAACTGGCGAGCAAGCGTTTCATGAGCGTGCCCCTGCGGCAGAAGGCCTATCAGGCGTTCGCCGATCTCTACATCGACTTCGACCACGGCAAGCCGAGCAAATACCGCCGGGCCCTCGATCTGAACACGGCCGTCGCCACGGTGGACTACGAGGTCGACGGGGTGGGCTATCATCGCCAGATGTTCGCCAGCTATCCGGATCAGGTGATCGTCGTCCGCCTGACGGCCGACAAGCCGGGCCAGATCAACATCGACGCCCACCTGGACGCCAACCATGGCGGAAAGCAGACCACGGCCATCGACGACCATACGCTGGCCGTCAGCGCCGCGGTCCAGGACGACGGCATCCACTACGAAGCCCGCCTGTGCGTCCAAAATGACGGTGGAAAGCTCACCTTCGCCGACGACCGGTTCAAGGTCGAAGGGGCCGACGCCGTCACGCTGCTCGTCGCCGGAGCGACTAACTACGTCAACTTTCGCGACATCTCGGCCGATCCGGCCAAGCGCAACGCCGAGACGCTGGCCGCCGTTGCCAACACCTCGTATGACGAACTGCTCAAGCGGCACCTCGACGACTATCGCGCGTTGTTCGATCGGGTGAAGCTTGACCTCGGCCCGGCCACGACCGCCGACAAAGAGACGTCCGAGCGGATCGTGGCGTTTGCGGACTCCGGCGATCCGCAACTGGCAACCCTGCTGTTCCAGTACGGCCGCTACCTGATGATCGCGTGCAGCCGCCCGGGTGGCCAGCCGGCCAACTTGCAGGGACTGTGGAATGCCAGCAACAACCCGCCGTGGGAGGGTAAGTACACGATCAACATCAACACGGAGATGAACTACTGGGTGGCCGAGTTGTGCAACCTCTCGGAGTGCCACGAGCCACTCTTCTCCGCCCTTGAGGACCTGACCCAAAGCGGCGGCCGCGTGGCCAAGGTCCACTACGATGCCGACGGCTGGGTCACGCACCACAACTTCGACCTCTGGCGCGGCGCGGCGCCGATCAACAATTCGAATCATGGCATCTGGCCCACCGGCGGCAGTTGGCTCTGCCAGCATCTCTGGTTCCGCTACCTGTTCACCGGCGACCGGGAGTGGCTCCGCGAGGTGGCATACCCCATCATGCGCGACGCCGCCCGCTTCCACGCCGACGTGCTGGTCGAGCACCCAGAGAAGGACATCCTCGTCTCCGGACCGAGCAACAGCCCGGAGCGCGGCGGGCTGGTGATGGGCCCGACGATGGACCACCAGATCATCCGCGAGTTATTCGCCGCGGTCATCACCGCCTCGGAAATCCTCGACACCGACGCCAAGCTGCGCGAGCGGCTGAAGAAACTCCGCCCGCGGATCGCGCCAAACGAAGTCGGCTCGCAGGGACAACTCAAGGAGTGGGTCGACAAGGAAGCGCCCAACACGGGTCATCGCCACGTTTCGCACCTCTGGGGTCTGCACCCTGGTTGCGAGATCACCCCGCTGGGTACACCGAAAATCTTTGACGCAGCCCAGAAGAGCCTCGAAAAACGAGGCGACGGCGGCACCGGCTGGTCGAAGGCCTGGAAGATCAATTTCTGGGCCCGGCTGCTCGACGGCGATCACGCCTGGCTCATGTTGAGCAATTTGATCCAGCCGGCCGGGGGCCCACGAGGCCGAGGCGGGCTCTACGAAAATATGTTCGACGCCCATCCGCCGTTCCAAATTGACGGCAACTTCGGCGCCACCAGCGGCATCGCCGAAATGCTCCTGCAAAGCCACGACCCGCACGGCGACAGCCAAGAGATCAACGACGTGCTGGCCGGTCGGGCCGGGTTCCTGCACCTGCTGCCCGCGCTGCCTAGCGCGATCCCCACTGGGAGCGTCACCGGGCTGTGCGCGCGGGGTGGGTTCGTCGTCGACATCGACTGGAAGGACGGCAAGCTACAAGAAGCCCGCATCCACTCGAAACTGGGCCTGCCCCTCACCGTGCGCTACGACGGTAAGGAGCAGCCGGTTAAGATCGGCGCCGGCGAGACATTCACCTTCACGCCGTGAAGGTGGGCTGGCGACAAATGGGCCCGCCAAAGGCGGAGGGAGCGTTGTCGGTCAACCGCCGAGCAATCGATCGACGGCGGCGCCGATGTCCGCTTCGCGCATCAGCGACTCGCCGACCAGCATGGCGTCGACGCCGGCGGCTTGCAGCCGCTCCACGTCGGCCCGACTTCCGATGCCGCTCTCGCCAACCAGCAGCCGGTCGGCGGGGATGCATTCGCGCATGCGGAGCGTGTGCTCCAGGTCGACTTCAAAGGTGCGCAGATCGCGATTGTTCACGCCGATCAGCCGCGCCCCGGCGTCCAGCACCCGGGGCAGGTTTTCCGGTTCGTAAAGCTCCACCAAGGCGGTCATGCCCCACCGCAAGACCGTCTCATGCAACTCGGCCAGGGCTTTGGCGTCCAAGCATTCGGCGATCAGCAGCACGGCGTCGGCCCCAGCAGCCCGAGCTTCCACCACCTGGTATGGGTCGATGATGAAATCCTTCCGCAGCACGGGCAGGTCGACTGCCTCGCGCACTTGGCGCAGATACTCGAGCCGGCCCTGGAAATATCGTTCATCGGTCAACACGCTCAGGCAACTGGCGCCGTGCCGCTGGTAGGTTCGCGCGATCTCGACCGGCTCGAACCGCGCGCGGATCACGCCGCGGCTGGGGCTGGCCTTCTTCACCTCGGCGATCAGGCGGATGGGCGGAGCGCCACCCAGCGCGGCCAGGAAGTCGCGCGGCAAGGGGGCTTCCGCCGCACGATCCTGCAGGACCTCGATCGGCAACGCCCGGCGCGCGGCGGCCACCTCCTCCCGTTTGGTGGCGACGATCTTGTCGAGAATCGTGGCGGCTGGTTTCATGACGTTTCAGCCTACCAGAAGCGTGACGATTCCGGAAGCGTCGGCGGGCGTGGCTCCGCGGGCGTGGCACGGACGCGTGGATCGCCCGACGCGACCCCCGCCGAACGAACGAACCCTGGCAGCCGCGGCACCCAACTCGCATCCCGCACGCAAGCATCAAATCAAGAACCAGTCGCCGCTGTAGAGCACCCAGAGTCCCATGAGCAGGTTGGTCACCGCGTGGGCGATCACGCAGTCGCCGAAGCTTCGCGTGCGCGCCATCAGCGCCGTGACCAATCCGAACCACACGGCCGCCGCGAACAACTCCGCCGGATGCATGAGCATGGGCACGATCATGCTCACGGCCACCGCCTGCACGTCCACCCGGCCGAAGGGCACGGTCCACCAGTCGCGGTGCATGACATAACGCATGCAGAAACCTCGCAGGAAGAACTCCTCAATCGGCGGGACAATCAGCACCAGACCGGCCATCCGCAGCAGAAAGAATCCCCAGGCCGACGCGGGATCGGCCCATTGCTCGAACGGGTTGAAGGCGCTGCGGGTACCCAGCCCCAGCAGATCGCCCAACCCCAGTGGCACGAGCCAGCGTTCCTCCAGTTGCATGCGACAGATGCCCACCCAAAGGACGGCGCCGACCACGCCCACGACCAGCGACCAAATGGTTGGCCGCCAGGGCACCCATTTCCAAGCAGGCCACACCAGCAACGCCGCAACCGCGGTGAGCACCAGCTTGGCGGCGTAGACGGCCGGATACCAGGCATACGGAATGGACAGCCCCAGGACGGCCCCGCCAGGCGAATCCGGCGTGGGCTCCAGGCCACCGACCAGCATGTACACCAGCAGCGGCATCACGAACGGCAGCCAGCGATGGCGTTTCAGTAGCGACTCTCCCATGTAGCTTCTCCACCATGCTCGGTCGTGGGGCGATCGGCGGACTGAACGTTCCTCGATAGCATAGCCCAACGGCCACGCTCGGCAAGGCTGGCGGGGGCTGATTTCGCGGCCGAATCTGGTAAACTCATGGATTACGGTTCCCCGGGGTACAAGACGGTCCGGTATCGTCCGGCACGGCACGGACCGGCCGGGGTCCCCTTACCGAACGCAAGGGGACAGCCCCCCGTGAACGGGCACCCGGAGTTTCGCGCCCGGTTTGCGGCTGCCCATTCGCCAATCCCCATGCCAGATCGGGAGATCGCCCATGCCGATGACCAGCCGCGAACGACTGATGACCGCTTTGAAGCGCGAGAAGCCCGACCGCATGCCGGTCACCGTTCATCAGTGGCAACCGTATCACCTCGACACCTACCTGGGCGGAATCAGCGACCTGGAGGCGTTCGAGCAGTTCGGCATGGACGCGCAGGTCCAGTATTTCGAGTCGATGGGGCAGTTCTGGCTGGTCGAGGCCGACTTCGACCGCTTCTCCACCCCCGAGTGGCGCAACGAAGCCCAGGTGGTCAGCAACGATCCCAACAACCGGCTTGTCAACCACACGGTGACCACGCCCGAGGGCACGCTCACCTACCAGACGGCCGGCGACCGCAAAACCACCTGGCTGACCGAATACATGGTCAAGCGCGAAGAAGACATTCAACTGGTGGGCAAGTACATGCCGGTGCCTTCGCTCGACGTGGACCTCGTCACGCCGGTGTACGACAAGATCGGCGACCGGGGGATCCTTCGCGGGTTCGTCTGGGGCGATCAGGTCGGCTGCTGGCAGCACGCCTGTTGCCTGGCCGACATCAACTGGCTGATCGTGCAGTGCTACGACGCCCCCGACTGGCTCCACGAGTTCCTCGGCATGCTGCTGGAGAAGAAGTTGCGGTTCGTCGAGTCGATGCGGGGAGCGAAGTTCGACCTGATCGAGACCGGTGGCGGCGCCTCCTCGTCCACGGTGCTCTCCCCCAAGCTGCACGAGGAGTTCTGCCTGAAGTACGACCGGCCCATCCACGACGCCCTGCACGACCTGGGCTTCCTCGTCACCTATCACACCTGCGGCGGCACGCTGGGCATCGAGGAACACATCGTGGCCAATGGCTGCGATGCCTCGGAAACACTGGCACCGCCCAGCGTGGGCGGAAATCAGGAGCCGTGGGACTTCGCCCTCAAGATCGACGGGCGGGTGGCCCTGATCGGTGGGGTGGACCAGCATTCCGTGGTGACCGATGGTTCGTCGGCGACGATCCGCCGGGCGGTCCACCACTTGTTCAACACCGTGGGCAGCAACGGCGGCTACATCTGCTCGCTGAGCGACCACTTCTTCGACACGCCGCCGGAGAAACTGCAAATCTACGCCGACGCCGCCCGCGAGTGTGTTTACTGAATTGGATTTCTGCTCCCGCTTGCCGACCCTCACCCCATCGGGCCCATGTCGAACGCAATGATCCCCAGCCGGATGCTCTTCCGCTTTGCCGCGCCGGTGCGGCGGCTAACGAAGCGCAAGAAGCATTGGAACAATCGCTCCGGCACGCCCCTGGAGGCCGAGCACCGGCTGCCCGAGTTGTCCCCGCTCGACGGCCGCGCCGCCTTCGCCGAGGTGCGCTGTGGTTGGAGCGACGAGGGCTTGGCCTTCCAGCTCCGCGTGCGGGGAAAGGGGCAATCGCCCTGGTGTCGGGCCGAGCAACCGGAGGTGAGTGACGGGCTGCACGTCTGGATCGACACCCGCGACGTGCATAACGTCCACCGCGCGAGCCGCTTCTGCCATCGGTTCGTGTTCCTGCCCGGTGGCGAGGGCAAGGACCACGCCACGCCAATGGCCACCTGGCTACCCATTCATCGGGCGAAGCGGGATCCGCGGCGCGTGGACCCCCGGGAGTTGAAGGTCCGCGCCGCGCGATCGGCCGATGGCTACGAACTACACGCGTTCATCCCCGCCGAGTCGCTGACCGGCTACGACCCGGCCGAACACCCGCGCCTGGGCTTTCAGTACGCGGTGTTGGATCGCGAGTTGGGCCATCAGACATTCGCCGCCGGCCGGCCGCTGCCCTACCAGGAAGACCCCAGCCTCTGGGCGACTCTGGAGTTGGTTGAGTGAGAGGAAGCGATCGTGGGACGGCGACTGAACAAGATGCGAACGACCTGATCGCGGCCATCCGGGACCCGGAAAACGGAGTACTGCAATGGATCGAGAATACTTAAAAGATCGCCTCTGGGACGAGGGAAAGCTGTTCTTGCAACGCCTCGTGGAGCGCCATTTCCCCGTCGCCGTGGCCTTTTGGGGCAGAAAATACGGGATTGATTCCTGCCATCTGTACATTGCGTCGAGCCGTGTTGATCAGTACGGCTTACGCCAGGTGTACGGGGAAATCAACGACTGCCTGTCGAGCGAGGCTTTTCCCTCCCTCGATCCTCTGAGCATCACGCTACTGAAAAGCGAGGACCCGGTAGCCCGATCCGCCGTCGAATTACGGAACTCGGACACCCAGCGCATGCCCGGTTATTATCTTCTAGGAGCCCACCACGGCGGGCCGCTGATGGGCGGGACGTTGTTCGAGGACGTGTGGATTTATCCCGAAGTATCGGAGCCCAGCACGACGGCACCGTGACGTTTCGCCAATCCAAGTCTTCTCGCGTCCGGCGTGTTTCCAGCGGCGCGGCCTCAAACCGCGCCCGCACCCGCTTCGGCCACCTGGTGGTCGTCTTCCACGGTACTGCCCGAGACGCCGATCGCGCCGATGATCTCGTCGCCCTGCTTGATTGGCACGCCGCCGGGGAAGGTGATCAGCCCGCCGTTGCTGTGTTCGATGCAGTAGAGCGGCCCGCCGGGCTGCGAGAGCTTGCCGATTTCGCCGGTGGGCATATCGAAGTATCGGGCGGTGCAAGCCTTGCGTTGGGCGATGTCGATCGAGCCCAGCCAGGCCCCGTCCATCCGCGCGAACGCCTTAAGGTTACCGCCAGCGTCCACCACGGCGATGTCCATCTTCGTGTTGATCTTCTCCGCTTCGGCCACGGCGGCCTCGACGGCCTTCTGGGCCTGGGCAAGGGTGATGTCGGCCATGAGTGTTTCCTTCGCTCCTGTTTGGTAGCAATGGGAGTTCTGGGTGGATTGCAAACGAGCGTTCAGCATTTGCCCACTATTTTCGCGGCCCGACCGCCCGGGTCAAGTCGCCCGGGGAAATTCGCAGGAGGATTGCAAAGTCGATTTCTTCCGTCATTCCCGAGAAGCTTGTGCCCGCGAAGGTGTCGATCGGCCCCCCGGCCTTCGGCTTGCGTCGATCAGCCCGGGTCTTCCGCCGCGCTGGCCATGACCAGTTCGCCGCTGAAAATCCCCTTCATCCCCTTGAGCTTGCCCGCGATATCGCGCAACTGGCCCGCCGGACCGCGGAGCACGATGACCTCCAGGCAGAGTGCGTGGGAGAGATGGGCATGCAGCGTGGCCACCACCAAATCGGTGTGATCATGCTGCACCGCGGTCAGCTTGTCGCGAAGCTGTGGGCGGTGGTGATCGTAGACAATCGTCAGCGTGCCAGCCGCTTCCACCTCGTCGCTCTCCCACGCCCGGGAGGTCAGCTTCTCGCGGATCAACTGACGCACCGCCTCGCTCCGGGTGGCAAAGTGTTCCTGGGAGCAAAACGCGTCGAAACGCTGGAGCAGATCGTCCTCCAGCGATACGGAGAATCGGGCTAGCTCGGTCATTGGCGGAGTTGAGGGAGGGGGGGAAGTCGGACACGAGATCGCAGTGGGAACCGGACAGGCGAGGTCGCGAAACCGTCGGCGACGTTCGGCACTTGGCCCAGTATGCGCGATTTGGACCCCACCCGCCAGCCGCCCCCGGCTTGTGTGGCGTGGCCGGCGTGCTAAGATGAATGCCAAGGAGCCGACCGATCATGAAGCATTTCGCCCAAGCCACCCGCCGTCTGGCGACCGCCGCTCGCGGAACGATCCCCTTTCTCCTGGCCAGCGTTTGGGCCGCGCCCGCGATGGCGCAGAACGACGCCGAGGCAAGCGGCCCATGGGTGCTGCCCTACGCGCTGGTGATCATGGGCGTGGCGTTGGGGCTGCTGATGGTGCTCCGTCCGAGCAAGCGGCGCGACCGGGCCCGACCGGAACGTTACGAAGATGGTCTGGCGGAAGAGGAGTGAACGCCGGCCCCGGGTTGCTCACTCCCGAGCGGCGCACCCTCGCTCACTGCCCGTTCTTGCCGAGTCGCCGAGCCAGTTGTTCGCGGACGGCGTCGCCAATCTGCGGATCGGCCAGGGCGAAATCGAGGAACGCTTCGAAATAGCTCTCGAAGTTGCCGATGTCGAAGCGTGGTTCGTCCGGTCCCAGCCGCACGCCCAGCACCTTATGGCCGTCCTGGATGAGCATGCGGACGGCGTCGGTCAACTGGATCTCCCCGCCCTTGCCCGGCTCAGTCTTCTCGAGGTAATCGAAAATCCGCGGGCTGAACACATACCGGGCGGCCACGGCCAGCCGGCTGGGGGCCTCTTCTCGCGAGGGCTTTTCGATCAGGTCGGCCAGCTCGAACACATCGTCCACCTTCTCGCGCGGCTGAGCGATCCCGTAGCTAACGACCTCCTCGGGCTCGACTTCCTCCAGCGCGATGACCGCCTCCGCCCCCCGCTTGCGGAACAGGTCGGTCATCTTCGCCACCACGCGCGACTGCGCGTGCCGACCGATGATCGAATCGCCCAGGGCCACGACGAACGACTGATTGCCCACCACCGGCTTGGCACAGAGAATGGCGTGCCCGAGCCCCAACTGGCGTCGCTGCCGCGTGTAGAAGTATTCCAGGTCTTCGCGTTCGAAGGCCAGTTCGGCCAGTAGTTCCTCCTTGCCCGTCTCGCGCAGATTGGCGATCAGTTCGGTGTCGATGTCGAAATGGTTCTCGATGGCCGTCTTGCCCGGCCCGGTGATGAACAACAGTCGGCCGACGCCGCAGCGGCTCAACTCCTCGACCACGTACTGCACGACCGGCTTTCGCCCCATCGGCAGCATTTCCTTGGGCTGGCTCTTCGTCAGCGGCAGCAGGCGGGTGCCTCGTCCGGCGACCGGGACCACGGCGAGATCGACCGACATGGTGAACTCCTTGCTTGTGCGACAATCGAAAACGTCCGGCTTCAACAGTCCGGCTTCAACAGTCCGGCTTTCCCGCGGCGCCCTCAAGCGGGCGATCCCGCACGGTGTTGGAGGCCGCACGGCGTTGGCGGGAGAGGCAACATGCTATCGTATTGCCCGGCAATTCGGCAGGGGGGTCGAATTGTCGCAGGCCGGGTGGGTACGAATGCGGTCCGGCAGCGCCTAGAATGGTATCATCACATCCGCGGAAAATGAGTAGGTTGCAACCGCAATGGCCGCAACTCGGTGCGGCTTTCCCCGTTTGACACATCACGCATAACCCCGGAGAGCAAGGGATCGCCCACGTGACTACGCCCGTCGAACTAACCGCGCGCCGCGCGCCAAAGGCCCGGCTCTTTGGGCCGCATACCAAATTGGACGCGGTCGCCGAACTGACCCCGGACAGGCTGAAGGAGTTGGATATCAATGCCCTTCTGGTCGACGTCGACTGCACGCTGAAAACCTACCGCGACGAAGAGGTGTCCGTGCAGGTGGCCGCTTGGCTGGTCGCGCTACGCGAGGCGGGCATTAAGGTCTGCATTGTTTCCAACGGCGGTGGCCGGCGGATCGAGCGTTTCGCCAAGCTGCTGGAACTACCCCACATTGCCAAGGCACTGAAACCCCTGCCCTTCGGCCTCTGGCGGGCACTCCGGCTCATCGAAGCCGACGCCCGACACACGGCCATGGTGGGCGATCAGCTTTTCGCCGACGTGCTCGCCGGACGGCTAGCCGGACTGAGAACCGTGATGGTCACCGCGCTCTCGCCCGAGCAGGAACCCTGGTTCGCGAGAATGAAACGCTGGCCGGAACGCGTGCTGATGAAATGGCTCACGCCGAAGTGAGCGGGGCCACCCGCGGATTGCCGCCCGCGGGCGACCCATCCCCCATTGAGCGAGAGACTGCCATGTCGGACGACCCGAACTCAACGCCGAATCCCACCCCGCCGCCCCGACCCGGTCCTTCGTCCGGTCCTTCGTCCAGCCCGGCGCCTAGTGCGTCGACCGGTGCGGCCTCTTCTCCGCCACCGAGCGGCTCGCCTCCACCGGCCTCGCAAGCACCGCCGCCGCAACCGGCACAGCCACGCCGGGTGGCGACGGGGCCGGCGCGATCGGCCAGTCCCACCCTGCTTTGGGTCCTGACAATCCTCTTGGCGCTCATCTTGGCCCCGTACTTGATCGAGCGGATTCAGTACGCCCTGGTTCGCGGCCGCGCGACGGCCGAAGCCGAAGTGGCGCGGGATAAGCTCGCTCAAATGCCCGCCCACGCCATCGGATACGCCGACGTGGTCAAGGCCATCGCCCCCTCGGTGGTGGGCGTCGAGACCACGCGAGTGGTCGAAACGGCCGAGAACGAGCAACTGCCGCCCCTGCTGCGCCGCCGCTTTCCCTCCCTCCGCTCCGAGGGCGAAGGGTCTGGCGTGATCATCGACAACGAAGGATACATCCTCACCAACAACCACGTGATCGACGAAGCAACCGAGGTGGCCGTGAAGCTCTCCGATGGCCGCACCATTCGCGATGTGACCATCGTCGGCAAGGACCCGGAATCGGATATCGCCCTGCTGAAGATCGCCACCGGTGGGCTCATGGCAGCCGAGTGGGGCGACAGCGATGCCCTGAAAGTCGGCGATCCCGTGCTGGCCGTGGGCAGCCCCTTCGGGCTGGAACAGACCGTCACGGCCGGAATCCTCAGCGCCAAGGGCCGTAGCGGAGTGGTGCAAGACGTGAGCTACGAAGACTTCTTGCAAACCGACGCCGCGGTGAACCCCGGCAACAGCGGAGGCCCCCTGGTCGACCTTCGCGGCCAGGTGGTGGGAATCAACACGGCCATCGTCGGCCGGGCGTACCAAGGAATCAGCTTCTCGATTCCGGCCACCATGGCCCGCCGGGTCTACGAGGAACTCCGCAGCTCGGGCAGCGTCGCCCGGGGATGGCTGGGCGTGGCCGTTCAGCCCCTGACCGCCGAGTTGGCCGAGCAGTTCGGGCTGGAGTCGACCGATGGTGCGTTGGTGGCCGATCTGGTCGCCGGCGCCCCGGCCGAGCGTTCGGGGATCCAGCCGGGCGACGTGATCCTCCGCGTCGGGGAAGTTGACGTCGTCGAGCCGCGCGATTTGATCTTCGCCGTGGCCGACCTCGAGCCCGGCACGCGTATCCCGATCGAACTTCTGCGTGGTGGCGAGCGTCGGACGATCGAGGTGGCAATCGGGCAGCGCCCCGTGCAACCCACGCGACGATAGCTCCACGAGCGGCGCGACGCGTTTCAGCCCCCGCTCATCGAGCGGCTTGCATCGAGCGTCGATGGAACGCGCCGGTCGAGCCCTTCCGGATGGCGGTCGCCGTGGTCACGTCCGCGCGGCTTTCCGTTCAGGGAAACGGCGGCGAGTTTTCCGATTCTACGGCGTCCGCCCGCTCATGAATTTCTTTTCCGAAAAGGGCCAGGCCGGGCTGGCCAGACGCCGTATCTTTTTGTGCGAGCAACGTTAAGGTTTGATGAGCTTCGGGAAAAGCCCTTGCCAGGCAGCCTCGGTCGCGTGAAATCGGCAGCGAAGACGCCGCCCCATTTTGCCGATAGCTTCCTGTATCGGCGGGCATTCTATACTTCCCAATTACGCGCAACACATACATCGCCCGCCGTTTGCGCGTTTCATTTGGAGACCGTACACGACAATGACCGCACCAATTATCTGTATTAACAGTACGGACGAGATACGCGATTATGTCAACTTCACCCTTTGCGAAAACTGCGAACTGCAACCCGGCGCCTTCCCCATGACCGAAAGGGCCCTCCGCCGCGGCGGACGGCCTTGCGGCGTCTACTTCTGCTTGCACGGCCCCCGCGCCACGCAATTCACGGCCATCTGGGATAGCGACCGGAATCAGATCCTCTTCTATGGCGGCAATGGCGAGCGGTTCCTGAAGGTCCAGCTCGTCACCCAATCGGGCGTGTCACGAAGCGATCGGATTGCCGCATGACCTGCCCGCTTTGGCCATCGCCCCCTTCGTCCGGATCGGACGAAAGGGCCCGGCCGTGACGGCGGGCCGCGTCGTTCTCGCCAGGCCCGGCCCCAATGAGTTCGGCGGCCGCCAATGACTCCGCCAACCAGCGAACGGGGCCAAACGCCCAAACCAGTCCCAAGCGAACCAGTCCCAAGCGAACGCGGGCCACGAGACACCCGCGAACAAAACCCACTCCCAAAGCGTCTTAACCGGTAGGCAGCCGTAACGTGCTAAAGGCAGCCTGCCAATTACCCTGAGTTTCCGCCGGGCTCTGGCCAACTACTCCGGCCGGAGCCCAACACGGCGGACGGCTTGAAGATGATCACCCCTTGACATGACGTCGAGGACGAGTGTACACTTATACACTAAACAACACAAGGAGGTTTTCCGATGCTCGTACTCTCACGCCGCGAAAGCGAACAAATCCGCCTGGGCGATTCGATCGTGTTGACCGTGGTCCACGTGGGCGGGGACCGAGTCCGCCTGGGCATCGAGGCCCCGCGCGACGTGCGCGTCTTGCGCGAAGAGCTGCACCTCGCTCCGGGCGAACAGACTCAGATCGTGGCGTAAAGCACCCGGGCAAACGGCGACCAGACCGGCAGGCCCGCCACGCGACTACCGGATGGGCATCGCCGTTTCGGTCGCGATCCCCTGCGAGCCGATGCAGGAGGATTGCAAAGTCGATTTCTTCCGCCATTCCCGAGAAGCTTGTGCCCGCGAAAGCGGGTATCGGGAATCCAGTGCTCCGCCTTCTTCCGTCATTCCCGAGAAGCTTGTGCCCGCGAAAGCGGGTATCGGGAATCCAGTGATCCATACCAATTCCCTGGATTCCCGCGTGCGCGGGAATGACGGCCCGACGCGGGAATGACGGCCCGACGCGGGAATGACGGCCCGACGCGGGAATGACGGCCCGACGCGGGAATGACGGCCCGACGCGGGAATGACGCCCCGCTGCGGCAATGACGCGTGGAGGCTCAACACCAGCTGCAATCGACTTTGCATTTCCCCCGCGAGCCGACGACGGCCGGTTGACATCGCCCTCCGCCCATGTCATGCTCGGGGCGGGTGGGGAGATGAGTCAGCCACTCGTTCCCGGCCCCTCTTCTCGCATTCGTGGAGGGTCGCGTCATGTCGGAAACCGAGCCGTGTTCGCGTCGCCTGCTGCTCGTCTATCCGAAGTTCCCCGGCGGCCATCTGGTCGGCTACGAGTACATGGTGCCGATGTACCCCATGCGCCGGGCGGTGATGCCACCCTTGGGTTTGCTCACTTTCGCCGGTTGCCTGCCGCCGGATTGGCACGTCCGATTGGTCGACGAAAACGTCCGCCCCTTGACCGAGCACGACATCCGCTGGGCCGACGTCGTGCTCCTCTCCGGCATGCATCCCCAGCGGCATCGCCTGGAGGAATTGATCGATTGGGCCAACCGGCTAGGGAAGCTCACCGTGCTGGGCGGGCCGTCGGTCTCGATCTGCCCGGAGTATTACCCCCAGGCCGACATCCTGCATGTTGGCGAATTGGGCGACGCCACCGACCAGTTGATCGAACGCTTGACGGCCGGGGTCGAAAAGCCCACTCGGCAGATCGTCCTGGCCACGGAGGAAAAAACACCGCTGGATGAACAGCCGTTGCCGGCCATCGGTCTGGTCGACGTGCGGCGCTACATCGTCATGCCGGTGCAGTTTTCCGTGGGCTGCCCCTACCAGTGCGACTTCTGCGACATCCCGATCATCTACGGACGGCACCCCCGCGTGAAGAGTCCCGAACGCCTGCTGCGCGAATTCGACGCCCTGTACCAATCCGGATTCCTCGGCGCGCTGGTCTTCGTGGACGACAACCTGATGGCCAATCGTCGGGCGTTCGGGGCCATGCTACCGAAGCTGATCGAGTGGCAACGCGAGCGCAACTACCCGTTCCCACTCACCGGCGAGGTGTCCGTCGACTTGGCTCCCCAGGCCGACATCTTGCGGCAGATGCGCGACGCACGCTTCACGCACCTGTTCTTCGGCGTGGAAACGGTGGAGCAGGACGTGCTCTGCTCGATCAACAAGCGACACAACGCGCGGTTGCCCATGGCCGACGCGCTGCAAACGGTGCAGTCGCATGGGATCGAGATTCTCATGGGGATCATCTTCGGCTTCGACGGCGAGGATCAGGCGACCGGTCGGCGGATCGTCCGGCTGATCGAGGAAACCCGCGCCACGCTGATCTACTTCAACCTCCTGGCAGCCTTGCCGAAGACACCCCTCTGGACGCGCATGGAGCGGGCCGGGCGGTTGGTCGCCGCCACCGGTGGCGATACCACGCGGGCCGACGAACTGCTCACCTGCAGCGCCACGAACCTTGTCTACGACCGACCGAACGAGCAGGTCGTTCGCATGTTGCGCGACGTGATCCGCGAGGTATATTCGCCCGAGGCCGTTTATCGGCGGATCACCTGGAACGCGGCCCATGTCTATGGCAAGCAGCAACGGGGAATCCCGCCGACGGCCACTTGGGGCCAACGCGCGTACGTGGCGAGGTTCACGCTCGGCACCATCGCCCGAGTGCTGTGGCGGATGGGAGTCCGATCGCCGGACCGCCGGCATTTCTGGCGCTTCGCGTGGGATCTGCTCCGCCTGAGGCGGACGGGGCGGATTGGCAGCGCGCTGGAGATTCTGCTGCGCGACGCACCCCACGCGCACCACCTGATCCAATGGGGGCGACACGCCTTGGCCGTCGAGCGGCGGCCCAAGCCGGCGCTCAGCCCACCCCCGCCACCGGCCATCCTCGGCCGCCCGGCGCTCTGACCAGCGAGCGTTTTGACGGCCATTCGCTCTCGCGCGCAAGGGCGCTGATGGACGAGGGTTCCGGCGGGCCGGCGCTCAGTAGTTTGGCGTCGGCGGGCGGTAGTGGCTCAAGTCGATCCCGCGGAACCATTCGATCGTCTTGGCGAGCCCCTCGCGCAGCGGTACGGTCGGCTGCCAGCCCAAGTGTTTTCGCGCGAGGGCAATGTCGGGTTGACGTTGCGTGGGGTCGTCCGCTGGCAGGGGACGATGAATCAGCTTCGACGTGGAACCGGTCAACTCGATGGTCATTTCCGCCAGTTCCGCGATGGTGAACTCGCCCGGATTGCCGATGTTGACCGGCCCGGTCAACTCGTCCGGCGCCTCCATCATTCGGATGATCGCCTCGATCAGGTCGTCGCGATAGCAGAAGCTGCGGGTTTGCGAACCGTCGCCAAAAATCGTGATGTCCTCGCCGGCCAGCGCCTGGCGGATGAAGTTGGAAATCACCCGGCCGTCGAACGGGTGCATCCGCGGGCCGTAGGTGTTGAAGATCCGGACGATGCGCACGTTCACGCCGTTATGCCGATGGTAGTCCATGAACAGGGTTTCGGCGGCCCGTTTGCCTTCGTCGTAGCAGGCCCGCGGCCCGATGGCGTTGACCGCGCCGCGGTAGTCTTCCGGTTGGGGATGGACCTCCGGATCGCCGTAGACTTCGCTGGTCGAGGCTTGCAGCACCTTCGCCCGACAACGCTTGGCCATCCCCAACACATTGATGGCCCCCATCACGGAGGTCTTCATCGTTTTGATGGGGTTGTACTGATAGTGGCCGGGCGCGGCGGGGCAGGCCAGGTTATAGATCTCGTCGACTTCCAGAAAGATCGGCAGGGTGATGTCGTGACGGATCAGCTCGAAATTGGGCTGGCTGAGCAGCCCGGCCACGTTCGACTTCTGGCTGGTGAAGAAGTTGTCCAGGCAGATCACGTCGTGGCCGAGGGCGACCAGTCGTTCACACAGGTGCGAGCCGAGAAAGCCCGCCCCACCGGTGACCAGGATGCGTTTGAGTGCGTTCATGCTGAAAGGATACATCACGGGACCGTCCGTAGGGCAGGGGAGGGTCGCGGGTTGGACCCACGAACGGGCCGGGGAGCATCGCCAACGGGCGGCTCATCGGCTGCCGATGAACCGGAGTCGGGGTCCTGGCCGGACGTGGATAAGCGTTCCCCTCCCAGGGGCCAACCACGTGCGTCAGCCTAAACGATGTGTCTCGCCCAAGACCACGGGCGGGCTGCGTCTCGGTCGGTTCCGGGGGCCCGTTATTGCCGAAACCACGGTGTGAACTGCCTGCCCTCCCCCCAACAGGACGACAAATATCGCGGTTAACCACGTCTAAACGGCCGTACCGTCCACAATTTCTTGCTTTGGCCCTACACAAAACCCGGTCCGAAAGGCTAAATTGGAGCCAGCAGCAATAATAGCCATGGCGTCACGCTTTAGCCGCCTGAAGCGACTAGCGAGACCAGGGGATTCCCGCCATTCCCGCGTAGCCGGGAATCCAGTGGGTTGCGTCACTCGCCTGGATTCCCGCGCGCGCGGGAATGACGTGCTTCAGCGGGTTAGACGTGCTTCAGACGGCTGAAGTGTTACGCCATGGCGGGCTGTTCAAGCTGCGAAAGCGGGCAGTCGGACCTCGTCTCGTGAATTTGATCCGTGGCACCAATCGTCGCGGATTGGCGCTTCGCGGCGGCCCTACCGGACTGACCGACCCGCGGCTTGGCACGATTCGCCGCTACTTGGTCTGGGGGATGCTCCGGGTTCCAAGCGCGAGGTGTCACCGCCGTATTGGCGGCGCTAGACACCAGCAGTGCTTGCACTGCCGAAGATCGTGCGCCCGGCCGCCAGCAAGGAAAGAACGTCAATGTCATCACACAAGACAGAACGGCGTCATCCGACCGGACACGATTCCATCACCAGGGGGAATCGTCCAGGTCCGTCAACGCCCGAGCGTGGGGGCCGGGCCGCCTTCCCCGCGTGTCGTTCTTGTCGTTCTGGAAGAGGGCAGCCGGGGGCCTTGTGGACCGAACGATCATGGAACGTACCGCCACCCATCGATTGATCGTTGTCACCGCGGTGATGACCTTTCTTAGCGAAGTGGAAGAGTTACTTCGCCGCGACGGCCTGAAGTTCGAGTTGACGCGCCTCTCATCGCTTGACGAATTGGACGATGGCGATCCCTCGGCCGAGGCCGGAGATATTCTCTTCCTCCATTGCGACGGACTCCGCCCAGGGCAGTTCGAACGCTTCCGTCGCAACTCGTCGCTGCCCGTGGTGTTGCTGGTGGATGGTGATTGCGCCGACGGGCTACAGCTGGCGATTGACGAAGGGGCCGACCCTTGGGTGCTGGACCTGGATGGCCCGCGGGTCGGGCACCTGTTGAAAGGTTTTATTCAATGCGGCACGGATTCGCGCCGTCGCGGTTTTGGCGACCGTGACGGCATGATCCCCTTCGAGAACAACTACCATCGCACGCTGCTCGACTGGTTGCCGCATGGCATCTGGGAACTAGACCGAGATGGCCGAATCGTCTTCGTCAATCGCGCTTATGCGAACATGCTGGGGATCGAACCGGACGAATTGGTCGGTCGATACGTTTGGGAGGCGACCGCCGTGGCCGAGGAAGCCCAACGCCTGCGCGAAGCTTACGAGAATGTCCTGCTTGATGAACCCGAGCCCACGCCTTACGTGGCGCGCACGCGGGCGGCCGACGGAAGACTGATTGACGTGAAGATCGACTGGAGCTATAAACGCGACCGGGCAGGCAGGCTTCAAGGTTTCGTCGCCGTGCATACGAACATCACCGAGCAACGCCGGGCTGAACGTCAAGCTCGCGAACGGCTCGACCAACTGGCCCACATGGGACGGCTGAATATCCTCGGGGAAATGGCCTCGGGGATGGCCCACGAGGTGAGCCAACCAATCACGGCAATCGCCAATCTGGCCCGGGCGTGCCGGCATTCGCTGGACAAGTCGCCCGAAGAACTCGGCTCGATGCTGGCCCAAGTCGTCGACCAGGCGGAACGGGCGTCGCGTATCATCCGGCAGTTGCGGCACTTCGTCCGGCGCGGCGAACGGCGGCGAGGGCCGGTCGATCTGCATGAGGCGGTCGTCGAAGTGATCGAACTGATGCGGGCCGATCACCGCGCCGAATGCGTCGCCATCGAGTTCGACGTGCCGCGCGACTTGCCGCCGATATGGGGCGACTTCATCCAGATCCAACAAGTGATCTGCAATCTGGTTTGCAACGCCCTGGATGTGTTGGAGCAAGTCGACGGACGAGCGGGGCGCATCGACGTCAGCGCCAAGCGGATCGGCGACAGCGTGGCCGTCGCCGTGGTCGACAACGGACCGGGGCTGTCGGACGTGGCGGCCCAACGTCTCTTCGAACCCTTTTTCACCACCAAACGCGAGGGGCTGGGCTTGGGCCTCTCGATCAGCCGCTCCATCGTGGAAGACCACGAGGGACAGCTTGACCTACTCACTGGCATGGACGCCGGAGGAGCGTTTCAATTCACCTTGCCCGTTGCTGAAAACGCAGAAGGGAGCGCGTCATCATGAGTGAGCCCACGGTTTTCCTGGTGGACGACGACCCGGCCGTGTTGCGATCGCTTTCCGCCTTGGTCAAAGTTGTCTTCCCACGCGTCGAGGCCTTCCGCTCCGCCCACGAGTTTCTCCAGGCTTACGAGCCGGGGCAGCCGGGCTGCCTGGTGCTGGACGTGGCCATGCCCGGCATGAACGGCTTGGAGTTGCAACGCCGCTTGATCGACAACAGATGCGATTTGCCCATCATCTTCGTCACCGGGCATGCCAACGTGCAGATGGCCGTCGGCGCCATGCAAAACGGAGCGGTCAACTTCCTCGAGAAACCGTTCCGCGAGCACGACCTCTGGGAGAGCGTCCGCAAAGCCATGGAGATGGACGAGCGCAACCGCCGCCGCTTGGACCGACGTCACTTGGTCGAGGAGCGGCTGGCTTCGCTCTCCGACGGCGAGCGGCACGTGCTCGATATGATCCTCGACGGCAAGCCCAACAAAGAGATCGCCACTGAATTGGAGCTGAGCATTCGCACGGTCGAAGACCGCCGCTCCCGACTGATGCGAAAGATGGGGGCGGGCAGCCTGGCCGAACTGATCCAGCTGGCCATGACGCATTGAACCGACCGGATCGCGGGGGGCACGCTCCGCCGACGAGAGTCGCCGTTCGGCCACCGGCGCGGGCCGCGAGATCGCTCAGCTTCTCCCGCCTTCCGCGCGAGAGATGCCCGCGGTTGACTTCTCCCTCTCCTGGATCGGCTCGCTGGTCGTCGTCTCGCTGGTCGTCGGCTGCTTACCGTTCTTGTCCAGATACTCCGCGGCCAAAGCCAGCAGGGTCTGGCGATTGATCGGCTTGGTGGCGTAGTCGTTGCAGCCGGCTTCCAGACAGCGCTTCCGATCTTCCTTCATCGCATGGGCTGTCAGCGCCACGACGGGCCCCTGGTAGCCAAGTTCGCGGAGTTCGGCCGTGGCGCCGAACCCGTCGAGCACGGGCATCTGCATGTCCATTAGCACCAGGTCGAAGGGGTGGCCTTGCTTGCGGGCGCGGAGCACGGCATCGACCGCCTGCCGGCCATCGTCCACCGCTTCCACGTCGGCACCCGCCCGGCGGAGGATGAAACTGATCAACCGCTGGTTGTCGGCGCCGTCTTCCGCCAGGAGGATGCGTCCGGCCAGTTTCTCGGGGCGGCCCTTTTTCACTTCGCCGGGCAATGCGATGGGCGTGGCCGTGGTGGGGTGGGTGCGGGGGTTGACCATCTCCACCCCGTCGACCAGACCGATCGGCAAGGTCAGCCGGAATCGGCTCCCGCGACCCAGCTCGCTTTGGGCGGTGATTTGCCCGCCGAGCATGTCGGCGAATCGCTGACTGATCGTCAGCCCCAGGCCCGTGCCGCCAAGTTTGGAGTCTGTCCGATGTCCCTCGCCCTGCTGGAAGGGTTCGAAGATGGTCTCCAGATCATCCTGCGAGATACCGCTTCCGGTGTCGGCGATGGTGAAGGCGATCCATGGCTCCGGTTCGCTGGTATCCAGTTCGATCGAAAGCCGCACGGAGCCGGCGTCGGTGAACTTGACGGCGTTCCCCAACAGATTGATCAGGATTTGCCGAAGCCGAATGGGATCCGTCTGCACGCTCGCCGGCAAGGCGGACGGCCAGTCCACGGCGAATTCCAGGCCCTTTTCCCGCGCGCGGATGGCAATGATGCTCTGCACATCGACGACGGTTTTGATCACGTCGCAGGAAGCCACCTCCACGTCGAAATGCCCGGCCTCGATCTTCGAGAGGTCGAGCACGTCGTTGATCAGGGCCAGCAGGTGATTGCCGTTGCGGAGCACCGTGTCCAGTGCGCCGATTCGTTCGGCCGGCGCCCCGGCCTGTACCTCCTCGCCCAGCACCAATTCGGTATAGCCGAGGATGGAGGTCAAGGGCGTGCGGATTTCGTGACTCATGTTGGCCAGAAAATCGCTCTTCGCGCGGGTCGCCGCCTGCGCCGCGAAGGAGTACTCCTCCAACGAACGATTGGCCGCTTGCAGGGCCGCCGCGTATTCCTCCAGGCCGCGCTGGGCCCGGTTCCGTTCGGTCAAGTCGGTCACCACGGCCAACAAATGGAGTTGACCCTGGAACTTCAGCGGGGCGCCGCGGACCTCGACCTCCAACTGCTTGCCGTCGCTCCGCACGTCCCGCGAACGCGCGGCGAACGCTTCTCCGCGGCCAGCCTTCTCGCGGAACTCGTTGAAGAGTTCCGCGTGGGTGGGCCCAACGATATCCCGGCCGCTAAGCCGCGTGAACTGGTCGTGCGTGTAGCCGTAAAGCTGGCAGGCCGCCGCATTCACTTCGACGATCCGCCCCTGTCGATCGAAAATCAGCACGGCGTTGCTGGATGCCTCGAAGATCGCCCGATAGGGTTCCTCCGCCGCGGCGGCCGAGCGCGACATGAACCAGCCGATCAGGACGATCCCGCCGGCGGCGGCCACCGTGAGCACGCCGGTCAGTGGAGAAGTGGCGGCGTCCGAGTCGATCGCCTCATGGAACCCATGCATCGCCAATAGCATCGCCCCACCGACCAGACACAGCAGGGGCGCCGGCCGGAAGAAGCGGTACGAGCGTTTGCAAAGCGACGGGAACATGGGACGAATAAATCCTGCCAAATGTCGGCCGTTGTGATGCAACATCTCCCCCGGGCGGCTCCTCGCGGTCGGAACACCGATCGCATGGCGTGCGGTCGAAGACCGGGCGGCGCGGCGGCGCGCCGATCGACACAAGCCATCGCGGCGGGCAAGGTTCGCTGGGGTGAATACTCTATCTTAAGCCTAGCGTGCGATCGGCACTCGCGTCATGCGCGACGTGGAGAATACGGCCCGATTGACGGGACCGCTGCGGAGGATTTGGCCCATGCCCCCGCGGGACGGCTTTCACCGTTAGAATCCGCACAATCGCGCGGGTGCCAATGCTGGCTTGCCCAGCGGTGCGTGGGCTCAGCGACCTCAAGGGGGACAGGTACGTGTTTTCGGTCGGCGCGTGGACCCCGAGTGCAACGCAACGTAAGCCGAAAAACGTACCAGTCCCCGGGCCGCGCACGTCATTCCCGCGCACGCGGGAATCCAGGGAGTTGGGGCGGGTGGCTGGGGCAAAATGATGAAGGCCGGGGCACGGCGTTCGTTCCTCACGCCTTTGCCCCAGGCACCCGGCACCCGGCGTGAGACTGATGCCAGCGCGGGGGGAATGCCAGTGGCCCCCGAAACTCTCAGCCGAGACAACGCCCTAGAAGCGCCATTCCACGCCCATCCGCAACCCGTGGTAGAAGGTCGTGCCGTTGGCCGTGATTTCCTCGATCGGATCGGTGCTGAACCGCACGTTCTCCGGCGCTAGGGCCAGGCCGGCAACCCACATCAGGTCGTACGAGCCGTGGACCCAGAAGGTCGGGGTGATCATGTAGCGGGTGGTGAAACGGAGTTCGACGGCGCCGCTGACTTCGTTCTTCTGGTCGCCCACGCTGAAGTTGGGGTTGATGCTGGCAAGATCCGACTGGTCGAACGTCGAGATGTCGGAGTATTGCTCGGCGAAATTGACGAAGCCAGCCACCTTCGACTGCACTCCCCAGTGCCAGCGTTCGTGTTGCTGGGTGAAATCGAGCCCGAACTGAATGCCCAACATCGTATTATGCGTCCGCACGTCGTAATAGCCGGCGATGTCGTGATTGCCGCTCGCGTCGTTGATCCGTCCCGAGGAGATGAATTGGAATCGCTCGTCGATGGACATCACTCGAGCACCGTAAAGGAAGGCCCACTTATGCCCGGGGTTAAGCTCCCGGCGCCAACGCCCGGTGGGCAAGAGCACAAGCCGATCGGCCCGGCCGCGCGGCGTGACCCGCACGTTCACTTCCCAGTTATTCAAGTCGGATTCGTAGAAGATCTCGTGTCGCTGGGCGCGATTGAAGCCGCCCACCGGCGTATCCGTCGGATCGGGCGTGGGGACGAAGGGGGTGAACAGGGTGCCGTAGCGGCCATCGAAGAAGTTCACCCGCGCGCTGGTTGCCGTGGCGTGCTCTTCCCAGTTGTGCAGGCCCCAGAACGTCAGCTCCAGGAAGTGGTCGCGGTTCTCGACGTCGCGTCCGAGGTGGCGACCCAACGTGGTGTCGTAGCCCAGCGAGCCGTCGAGGCCGAGCGTCTTCGTGCTCAGGCGTTGTTCCGACGTGCCGGTGAAGGGGTCGTAGTAGAAGCTCAGCAGGTCGTCGCGCGTCCGGGTGCGCGTGAGCACGCGGACGTTCTCCTGCAAATACCAAACCGGCGGACAGGCCACGCCCTGCCCCAGATAGTCGCAAGGGCCGAGCGGGATTTCGTACATCGTTGAACCGTCGGAAGCCATCCGGCCGAGGTTGGCGAACGGACCGGCGTCGATCGGCTGGCCGGGCAGCGGCTGCTCCATCCCCACCGGGGCAAGCGCCTCGGGCGAGAAGCTCGCGCTGGGCTGATAGCCTTGCGAGCCGGGACCGGGCTGGACGCTCTCGGGCATGGGCACGGGCGCGCCCGGCGGGATCGGCTCCGCCGCGTCGACCGGCATCGCCGTTCCGAGCCATACGCCTAGCCCAACAAGGGCGGCAACAGTGAGCAATGAATGCACAGCGGTCAAAGTCGCCTGGCTACCTCTGGACGGTCTCACTAGCTTGTCCTCCTCGCACGGGCGGCGAATCTTGGATTAGAGCATGCTTCTGCCGGGGGGGAGGGCGCATTCCGCGCGATAAGCCTCCGCCGGTATGTCTGGTAGATCGGCCGATCGCCGCCCGCGGAATAGTAATAACCGGCAAAATCTGATGATTCGGCATATTCGACCCAATCGGAACCGCCAACGACTGCCACCCAAACCACCCCGCCTACCAGGAATCACCTTAATCGCCCATTCTCCGGACCGGCGACCTAAAATTGAGCTGGACCCCGTGGTTCACCCCACCCCCCGCCGGAAACAGCCGACATGGCCGAGACATCAATCCTCTTCCAGCAGTTGGGCATTTCCGTACTCTTGGGACTGCTCGTGGGGCTGCAACGCGAACAGGCCGAACGCCCCACCGCCGGACTCCGAACGTTCCCCCTGATCACGGTCCTGGGGACCCTCTCGGCGATGCTCGCCCTTGGCTTCGGCGGCATCTGGATGGTGGCGGCCGCTTGGCTCAGCCTCGCCGCCGTGGTCGCCGCCGCCCACCTGTTGAAGTTCCGCTCACGCCGTCCCGATGTGGGGACAACCACCGACATCGCCATGCTCCTGATGTTCGGCGTGGGAGCCTTCCTCGTCGTCGGGCCGATGGTGGTCGCCGTGGCCATCGGGGGCGGCGTCGCCGTGCTGCTCCAATTCAAGCCCGAGCTGCACGGCATTGCCCGACAACTGGGCCAAAAGGATCTGCGGGCGATCATGCAGTTCGTCCTGATCACCTGCATCATCCTGCCCGTGCTACCGAACCGCACTTATGGCCCGCTGGATGTCCTGAATCCTTTCGAGACGTGGCTCATGGTGGTGTTCATCGTGGGCATGAGTTTGGGAGGATACATTCTCTATAAATTCGTGGGGCGCGACGCGGGGATCTTGCTCGGCGGCGTGCTCGGCGGGGCCATCTCCAGCACCGCCACCACGGCCAGTTTCGGACGTCGGGCACGCGGCGACGCGGTCAACGCCCGGGCGGCGGCCGTGGTGATCATGATCGCGTCGACGATTGTCTACGCTCGGGTGGTGATCGAGATCGCCGTGGTGGCTCCCGCGTTCCTTCGCACCACGTGGCTCCCGATCGCCGTGCTGGCAGCGCTGACCCTGCTGCCTTCGCTGGTGCTTTGGTATCGCGTGCGGCGGCAGAAGGCCCAATTGCCCGAGCAGGGCAACCCGACGCAGTTGAAGTCGGCCATGGTGTTTGCCGTGATGTACGCCGCGGTGCTCTTCGCCCTGGCGGCGGCCGACAAATACCGCGAGCAGCTCGGAGCCCAGGGCATCTACTGGGTGGCCGCCCTCTCGGGACTGACCGACATGGATGCGATCACGCTCTCCACCGCGCGGATCTCGCTCGAGCAGCCGGAAATCATGGCCGGCGGCTGGCGCTTGCTGGTGATCGCCTCGCTCTCGAACCTGGTTTTCAAGGCGGCCATGGCCGGTGTCCTGGGCGGACGCCGGTTGCTGGGGCTGATCACCGGACTGTTCGCCGTCCCGCTGCTCGGGGGCTTGGCCCTGTTGTGGTGGCTGTAGGGGATGATTGGGCGTGGCTGCCCATCCTCGCCGCGCGCAACGCTCTCCGCGGAGCAAACTCAACTCTCCGCATTGGTCCGCGCCAGCCTGCATCCGGCAATCATTACCAAATTCACGAGCTATGGTTGGATAGCCGTGACACGTCAGCCGGCTGAAGCGGGCGGCGAAATCGGCGCATTTCCGTCATTCCCGCGCACGCGGGAATCCAGGCGACAGACGCAGCGTATTGGATTCCCGCGCACGCGGGAATGACGTGCTTCAGCAGTCTGAAGCGTTACGGATAGCCTTTGTCTAGCATCCGCTTGAACCCATTGCTCGAATCGCCATGTCGACCGCCATTCGTCACACGACGACGCCAATGCGAGCACCTCGCCCGGCGTTTCGCCTTGGTCTCCTGAGTGTCGGCCTTCTGCTGCTGGCCATCTTCACGCTGAACGGGCCCGCGATGGCAGCGGCCGAGGATCCCTGCCCCAGCCGGTGTGCCGAAGTGGACCAAGGTGAGTTCTGGGTCGTCGACACCCGTTGCGCCCCGCGATGCTCTCCCGGCGCGGAGGGGAACTCGCGGATCGTGTTCCAGCGAGAAGAAGAATGCCGCTGGGCCAACGCCGAGCGGGCCGACTGGCTGGCCGCCGTGCGAGGACGTCCACTGGTGATCGTCGCCCACGGCAACTGGACGGGACGCGGCGACGCGTTGGCCATGTTCCGCTCGGTCAAACGCGTGGTTGGCGCGGCTTCGGACGGTCGGCCTTACGTGCTCACGGGTTGGTCGTGGCCCAGCGATCGCAGCCGCGGCCGCATCAAACCCGATTTGCTCCGTAAGGCCCGATACAGCGACACACAGTCGTTCTACCTGGCCGACCTGCTACGCGAAGTGGACCCCGCCACGCCAGTCACCTTGGTTGGCTACAGCTACGGCGCCCGGGCGATCGGCGGGGCTCTGCACATGTTGGCGGGCGGGCGCGTGGCCGGCATGGCACTCGACCGGCCGGCACCGCCGCGCGAAGCACGCTTAGGGGTTGTCCTGGCCGCCGCCGCGATGCACGCCCACTGGTTCGGCCCAGGCCAACGACACGGCCTGGCGCTGGAAATCGCCGACGGCATGGACATCGCCATCAACCCGTGCGACCCGGTCCTCAAACGCTACCCGCGACTTTTCGGCAGTGGCCGTTGTGGCGGGCTGCTGCGACGTGGCGCCGGAAGCGGCCCGGAGGCGCTCGGCTACCGGGGCCCGACGTGCCTCGACGCCGGGCAACGAGATCGCGTCACCGTGTTCAATGTGAGCTGCCCAGTCGGACGCAATCACGGGTGGTACGACTACTTCCGCTCCGCGCGGCTCCGGCAGTCGGTTTGCCGCTGGACATTCGACGGGCCGACGTTCGACGGGCCGACGTTCGACGGGCCGACGTTCGACGGGCCGACGTTCGACGGCATCGCGAACGAACAACACGCGGCGGCGGGAGTCGAGTAGGTGCCATTCCGCAGCCAGCGAAACGCTGGAAACGCCTGGATTCCCGCGTGCGCGGGAATGGTAACCGTTCACGGCCCGACCGGGCGAAGGGGACAGTCCCCCGTGAACGGCTACCGGGAATGACGCAATTGCTCGATCAGGTCTCGTGCGGGTCGGCCCCTGGATTCTCGCCCCCGCGTCCGCGAGGGCAGGCTGTGCGCGGGAATGACTGATTGGGGCCCTTTCGCACGCAAAAACGACTTTGCATTTCCCCTGGGACCCCGCACCCCCCCGCTGGCGTTGCTCTCCCCGGCGGGATACAATATGGGCTGTCGTCGGTGAGGTCCCAATGGAGATGCCTGCCGTGGGGCAACGGCGACATGGGCCCCCGACTGAACCTGGCATGGGTGAACAAACCGGGCCGTCACACTGTCGCCGTCTTAAGCGGGCGGCGAACGAGCCGGTCCGAAGTGAATCAAGCGGCTTGACGGTGAACGCGTCGAGCCCGACAAGCCGGGTGCCGTCCTCGGTCCACCTTATCCGTCAATTCGCGACAAGGGAGCAAAACCATGCATGCCCTCAAACGAAGCCGAGCGTCGATCCACACCATCTCGGCTCCCTGCCTTTCGGTCGTGGGGTTTGGCTGCCTGCTGTTGCTGGCGGCCAGTCAGGCGCGGGCCGAAACCGACCGTTCCGCCGCGGCCAAGCAGGCCGAACAGCAGTTGCAACAGCTTGGGTTGAGGCTCATCGGCGATACCTTCGTGCTGGAGGACGAGTCGAACGTCAACCGCGAGGCGCGGAGCCTGACCAGCCACCAGAAGGATCTCCGCACGGCCAAGCGCAAGGTCCAACAGGCCCAAGCCCGCGTCGATCAGCACGAGAAGCTCATCCTCCAATACATTCAGAAGCGGCGCGAACTCCGCGCTCAACTGGCCCGCAACCTGCCCCCGGCCATGCACAATCGGGCCGTGCTCATGATGAACGAATTGGGCGACCGGATCGTGATGATGCAGGAATCGAACCAGGAAGAAAATGCCCTGCGCCAAGCCCGTTCCGAACTGGCCAAGGTGGGCGACCAGTTCGCCGCGGAAGTGAAGCGGATCCAACAGTCGGCTCGGGCCATGAGCGAGAAATACCGCCAGCTGGCCGGCAATGCCAAAGTCCGCGATGCGATCAAGAGTTACAACGAGGCCACCGGCAAGGATTGCTCGCTCGGGCCGTCGCGAACCTTCGAGTTCGCCGTCAAGCGTCTGGAAGCCTTCGACAACATGGTGCAACGTCGCCGGATTCCCCTGCGGCGCGGTGGGGGTGGGCTGTGGTACGTGGACGTCGTCTTCGGCGAAGGAAAGACCTTGGAAATGGCCGTCGACACCGGAGCGTCGATCCTCTCAATCCCCGCCGTGGCCGCCGCGCGGCTGGGACTCTCGCCCGACTCCGACAGCCCCATCATGCACCTGCAAGTGGCCGACGGCCGCACCGTCCAAGCACGGCGAGTCGAGGCGGAGAAGGTCAGTGTGGGCCCGTTCACCGTCAAGAACGTCACCTGTTCTGTCCTGCCGCCGGAGATGGGTAGCCCCACGCCCCTGCTGGGCTTGAGCTTCCTGGGCAACTTCAATTTCCAGCTCGACAACAACGCCGGTGAACTGATCATCGCGGCGGTCGACCTCGACGGCGAACTGCCCGACGACAACGAGGCCTCCAGTGTCGCGGCCCGGCCGGACGACTCCGCCGGCGGCGCGACCTCCGGTGGCTCGGCATCGGGCGGTGGCCCTTCGGGTGGCCAAGCGTCGATGAGCAAGGCCCAACGGATCGCCGAGATCGCCCGCCTACTCCCCCTCCCACCCGGCGATCCCGACGCCGGTCGCACGATCGAGTTCCGCACGCCCGAGGGCAAGCCGATGAAGTTCCAGCCCTGCGTTCGCGGGCCGGCAGCCACGCTTCGCCGCCGCTTCGGCAAGCCAGACAAGGTCGACAAAGCCACGCTGGGCAAGGGGGCGAACTCCGTGGTGTGGGAATTGTGGACCTGGGGACCCATCCGCGTCTTCGTCGACCAGCACGGCTCGACACGCTATTGGACGAAGGTCGACGCGGAATAGCGAGTCAGCCCTCCCCCCTGCGTCGGCCCTCCCGCCCGCGTTGGCCCTCGGGCCCATGTTCGCCATCGGGCCAGCTCGCCATCCGACGCTGCGCGCGAAGCCGCGTTAAGAATTGTGCCGATTATGCCGATTCAACGGATGAGGGCACGTTGTTGAGGAATCCGCCGAGGTCGGCGCGCGGAGGGACCGTCGAGCCGCGACGGTCGGGGGAATCCTACCCCGCAGCTCATCCGCCGCCGAACCCGAGTTCCATCGGGCGAGGTCCGCCCGGGGCGATCCTCGTCTCTTGCCGCCGACGGAGCGAAGCCATGTACGCCTATCGGACCGTCCTGTTGCTGATCGCCGTGGTGATGCTGGCCGCCACCTCGGCGCTGGCCGATGAAGTGCGCTATTATCAGCAAGATGGCGTCACGTATCGCGAAACCCGACGCACCATCCAACGGCCCGTCTATCAGACGGAAATGCGATCCACCACGCGCACCGTCTACCAGCCCGAGCGAACCACGGAAACCCGCGAAACGACTAGCACGCGCTGGAACCCGGTGACCGAGTGCCGCTGGGAGGCGTTTTGGATGGGCCGCTGGAACCCCTTCGTGCAGCCTTATCTGGCCTATCGGCCCGTCTCGCGTACCCGCTGGGAAGCCAGCACGGAAACCCGGCAACAGCCGGTCACCGTGACGCGCTGGGTACCAAAGACCGAGACCGTTCAAGTGCCGACGACCGTCTGCAAGACCGTGCCCGAGGAGGTCATCTCCCGCGTGGTGGTCGGCACGACGCCCACGAGTCCTCGCCCCGGCGGCCTGGCCCCGGTGCCCAACTCCGGTCGCGGGATCGCGGTGGGCGGTGTGGCCCGCTTGGAGAACGATCCGCCGCGGCAAGGTGCCCGCACCGCCTGGCGACCGGCCACCGTGCGATAGGTGTACGGCGTACAATGGGCGTCTTCGCCAGGCCAGCCGCGCCCACCTAGAGCTTCGTGACAGCTTGATTTTCTGGTTGACCCATACATCCACTGTTGGGTGCCATGCTTGCTACGCGAGCGTCAGCGAGCCAGCAAGCATGCCCATGCTTGGCGTGGGCATGGCACCCGCCTTGTGCAACGGACCCTAATCCTTAGCGGTAACGAAGCACTGGAGCTTATCAGACGGCTCCGAAGTTTCGCCCGGCAGCGAAGCACGCCGCCACAAAAGGCTACTTCGACGAGGCGCGGCTCCGGGTGCGGGATCGTCGACGTGTCTTCGTCGCGCCCCAATCCTTGGTGATCGACTCGAACACCTCCGGCGCCTCGTAACGGATCACGTTCTTGCCCTCGGGCATCGGTCCGATCAGACCGCGGAAGACCGGCTGGCCCCGCAAGTCCAGATCGGTGCTGCAATCGTCCACGCCGACCTGGATGTGTCGCTTCATCAAGTCTTCCTTGCTGTCGTAATCGCGAATACGGAGATCACCGTCAACGCCCCGCGTTACCACGCGAAATGTGTCTTTCTTCATCGTCATGCCTCTGCCTGATTTCCGGTCGGGGGGGAGGGGAGAGCCACGGGCAGTCGCGCTACGAACCAATCGTGTTGGAGTCCGCGCTGAAACCCAGGGGCCAATGGCCAATATCGACCCGAGCCCGTCCCCGTCGGCAGCCATTCGCCGACTACCGACACAGCGCGAGTATCCCCGTGAACCGGCATATCGTGCATGGCGACTACGGGCCGCACCAACCGCAGTTCCGCCAGATGCCCGATCGGGCCGATCCGGCCGCATCGCCCGTCGCCTCGGGGTTTCCCCGATTCGGTCGCGCCGATTGTCGGGCTCAGGCCAGTGAGTTGACTTCCTGCCGATGGGGTGAATGGGTTATCTGGAGCGTTGAGCGCCCGACACTCGGCAAAGCCCCGCCCGCTCTTCGCTCCCCGCCTGTAAACACCGGCCAAGAAGTGCAGCGCTGATTGGGAGGCATGTCGCCGGTTGAAAAGTGCAGCGCTCATTCCCCTATCTCGCTGATTGTGAGGGAGACTTGCATTCATGGCACGACCGAT